>Ga0207973_100295_pt1 | contig 18358 bp, 17 predicted proteins | sample LakWasMe82_HOW10_2_FD_183908 | JGI IMG/M metagenome (GOLD analysis project Ga0207973, IMG submission 183908) | Freshwater sediment methanotrophic microbial communities from Lake Washington under simulated oxygen tension - Sediment Metagenome... | ecosystem: Environmental > Aquatic > Freshwater >... | reverse complement strand
CGTCGCCCAGGGTCAGCGCGGCCTGCACGGCCGAGGGGATCGCATGGCTGAGCGAAGCCAGGATGCGCTGCCCCGCCAGCTGGCCCAGGGGCACGGCCTTGATGGCGGCCTGCACCATGTTCTCGGCCCAGCCGAAGGCATAGGCCAAGAGGGCGGCTTCGGTGTCGGCGCCGGCGGCCGCATAGGCCAGCGCCATCACCACCGGGTAGGTGGGCGAGCCCAGCGCCAGGCAGGCCTGGATCTGCACCGGGCTGGCGCTGTCGTGGTTGCGCAGCCACTCGATCAGCGAGCGGCCCATCTGCTCGCATTGCAGGCGCAGCTCGGCGCTCTCGCGCGTCTGCAGCACCCAGTCGTTGAGCGCGCGCAGCCGCGTCACATCGTGCGCCGCCCAGGCCGGCATGGCTTGCGCCAACAAGGCCAGGTCGCCGCGCGTCAGCGCCAGGGTCAGGTGTTGCCTGAGCCAGCTCGCGGCGCTGGCTTCGTCGCGCACCAGCCCATGCTCGATCGCCGATTCCAGGCCCTCGGAGTAGGAGAAGCCCCCTACCGGCAGGGCCGGCGAGGCCAGCCAGATCAGTTGCAGGAGGCTGGCGGGATTCATCGCATTCAGAACAGGAAGTAGCGCTGCGCCATCGGCAGCACGCTGGCCGGTTCGCAGGTCAGCAAGAGTCCGTCTGCGCGCACCGCATAGGTCTGGGCATCCACCTCCATGCGCGGTGCATAGTCGTTGTGGATCATGTGGCGCTTGCCCACGCCGCGGATGTGCTTCACCGCCGCCAGGGTCTTGGCCAGGCCGTAGCGCTGGCCCACGCCGGCGGCGAGCGCGGCCTGCGAGACAAAGCTCAGCGAGCCGCGCGCCAGCGCGCCGCCATAGGCGCCGAACATGGGCCGGTAATGCACCGGCTGCGGCGTCGGGATGGAGGCATTCGGGTCGCCCATCGCGGCCATCGCGATGCTGCCGCCCTTCAGGATGATGCTGGGCTTGACGCCGAAGAAGGCCGGCTTCCACAGCACCAGGTCGGCCCACTTGCCCACCTCCACGCTGCCCACCTCATGGCTGATGCCATGCGCGATCGCCGGGTTGATGGCGAGCTTGGCCACATAGCGCTTCACGCGCGCGTTGTCGTGGCCAGCTCCATCTCCGGGCAAGGCACCGCGCTGCAGCTTCATCTTGTGCGCGGTCTGCCAGCAACGCATGATGACCTCGCCCACCCGGCCCATGGCCTGTGAGTCGGAGCTGAACATGCTGATCGCACCCAGGTCGTGCAGGATGTCCTCGGCCGCGATGGTCTCGCGGCGGATGCGGCTCTCGGCAAAGGCCAGGTCCTCGGCGATGGCCGGGTCCAGGTGGTGGCACACCATCAGCATGTCCACATGCTCGTCCAGCGTGTTGATGGTGTAGGGCCGCGTCGGATTGGTGGAGCTGGGCAGCACATTCGCCTCGCCCACCACCTTGAGAATGTCCGGCGCATGGCCGCCGCCCGCGCCCTCGGTATGGAAGGTGTGGATGGTGCGCCCCTTGAAGGCCGCCACCGTGTCTTCCACAAAGCCGCTCTCGTTGAGGGTGTCGGTGTGGATGGCCACCTGGGTGTCGGTGGCCTCGGCCACGTTCAGGCAGTTGTCGATCGCCGCCGGCGTGGTGCCCCAGTCCTCGTGCAGCTTGAGGCCGATCGCGCCCGCGGCTATCTGCTCGTGCAGGGCCAGCGGCAGGCTGGCATTGCCCTTGCCCAGAAAACCCAGGTTCATCGGGAAGGCCTCGGCCGCCTGCAGCATGCGCTCGATGTGCCAGGCCCCCGGCGTGCAGGTGGTGGCAAAGGTGCCGGTGGCCGGGCCGGTGCCGCCGCCCAGCATGGTGGTGACGCCACTGGCCAGCGCCTCCTCGATCTGCTGCGGGCAGATGAAGTGGATGTGGGTATCGATGGCGCCGGCGGTGACGATGAGCCCTTCGCAGGCGATCACCTCGGTGCCGGGGCCGATGATGATGTCCACACCCGGCTGCGTGTCGGGGTTGCCGGCCTTGCCGATGGCGACGATGCGGCTCGCCTTGAGGCCGATATCGGCCTTGACGATGCCCCAATGGTCCAGGATCAGGGCATTCGTCATGACCGTGTCCACCGCCCCCTCATCCCTGCCCCGCTGCGATTGCGCCATGCCGTCGCGGATGGTCTTGCCGCCGCCGAACTTCACTTCCTCGCCATAGCCGCCGGCACGCAGGGTCAGGTCTTGCTCGACCTCGATGATCAGCTCGGTATCCGCCAGGCGCAGGCGGTCGCCCACGGTGGGGCCGTACATCTCGGCATAGGCACGCCGTCCGATCTGGGCCATCACAGACGCCCTTGCACCAGGCCGCGAAAGCCGTAGACGATGCGCGCGCCGGCCAGCGCCACCAGTTCCACCGTGCGTTGCTGGCCCGGCTCGAAGCGCACCGCCAGGCCCGAGGCGATGTTCAGCCGCATGCCGCGCGCGGCCTCGCGGTCGAAGGCCAGGGCCGCATTGGTCTCGGCAAAGTGGTAATGCGAGCCCACCTGGATGGGCCGGTCGCCGCGGTTCTGCACCACCAGGCTGAGGGTGCGCCGGCCGGGGTTGAGCGCGTGCTCGCCCGCGGGGGTGAAGAGCTCGCCGGGGATCATGCGCGCCCCGCCCTTGCCTGCCGCTTCAGCCACAGCTGGCGCAGTGCCACGCCCGCGCCGGGCAGCAGCAGCAGCACCAGGCCCGCCAGCGCGGCGGGCTCGGACAGCCACTCCAGCAGTTCGTCCAGTGCCGCATGGCTGTGGGCATGGTCGGCGGCATGGGCCAGGGCCAGCGCCGGCAGCAGTGCAAGGCTCAGGGTGAGGATGCGCTTCATGAGAAGAGTTCCTTGGCTCAGACGATGGGTTGATGAACGGTCACGAGCTTGGTGCCGTCCGGAAAGGTGGCTTCCACCTGGATGTCGGGGATCATCTCGGCCACCCCGTCCATCACGTCGGCGCGCGTCAGCAGCGTGCGGCCCTCGCTCATCAGCTGGGCCACGGTCCTGCCGTCGCGCGCGCCTTCCATCACCGCGGCGCTGATGAAGGCCACCGCTTCCGGGTAGTTGAGCTTCAGGCCGCGGGCGCGGCGGCGCTCGGCCAAGAGGCTGGCGGTGAAGATCAGGAGCTTGTCGCGTTCACGTGGTGTCAATTCCATCGCTTCGCTCCAGTTAGCACGTGCGACCGCTGAAGCGGTCGAGCTCTGGGTGTGAGTTCCATGCACAGGGCTTAGCAAGCCCCGTGCCTCGCCATCCAGGCACGGAAGCTGCGACATGGGAGGGCCATGTCGACTGCCGCCCCCCAACGCGTCATCAAGGTGCGCCGCGACTACAACGCCTGGGTCGCGAGCGAAACCCTGGAGGACTATGCGCTGCGCTTCACGCCGCAGCGCTTTCGGCGCTGGTCGCCGTTCCGGGTGGCCAACACCGCGTTTGGTGCCGCCAGCTTCCTGATCCTGGAGGCGGTGGGTGCCACCCTGCTGCTGCAATACGGCTGGGCCAACGCCGCCTGGGCGATCTGCGCCACCGGCCTGATCATCTTCCTGGCCGGCCTGCCCATCAGCATCGTCGCGGCCCGGCACGGCGTGGACATGGACCTGCTGAGCCGCGGCGCGGGCTTCGGCTACATCGGCTCCACCCTCACCTCGCTGATCTACGCCAGCTTCACCTTCATCTTCTTCGCGCTCGAGGCGGCGGTGATGGCCTATGCCCTGGACCTGGCGCTGGACATCCCGCCGCGCTGGGGCTATCTGATCTGCGCCCTGGTGGTGATCCCGCTGGTCACCCATGGCGTCTCGGCCATCAGCCGGCTGCAGCTCATCACCCAGCCGCTCTGGCTGCTGATGCTGATCCTGCCCTTTGCGGTGGTGCTTTGGCGCGACCCCGGCACGTTCGCGGGCATCGTGCACCATGCCGGGGAGCAATCGCACAGCGCCGGGTTCGAGCTGCGTTACTTTGGTGCGGCACTGACGGTGGGCATCGCCCTCATCACCCAGATGGGCGAGCAGGCCGACTACCTGCGCTTCATGCCGGCCGAGACGCCTGCCAACCGCCGGCGCTGGTGGGCCGCGGTGCTGATCGGCGGCCCGGGCTGGGTGCTGCTGGGGGTGCTGAAGATGCTGGGCGGCGCCCTGCTGGGCTGGCTGGCGCTCAGCCATATGGTGCCGGCCGAGCGCGCGGTGGACCCAAACCAGATGTACCTGGCGGCCTACGAGGTGGTGTTCCCGCGCTATGGCTGGGCGGTGGGCGCCACCGCGCTGTTCGTGCTGATCTCGCAGCTCAAGATCAATGTCACCAACGCCTATGCGGGCTCGCTCGCCTGGAGCAATTTCTTCTCGCGCCTCACGCACAGCCACCCCGGCCGGGTGGTGTGGGTGGTGTTCAACACCCTGATCGCCTTCCTGCTGATGGAGATGAATGTGTTCGAGGCGCTGGGCGCGGTGCTGGGCCTGTACGCCAATGTGGCGATCGCCTGGATCATGGCGGTGGTGGCCGACCTGGTGATCAACAAGCCACTGGGCCTCTCGCCCCCCGGCATCGAATTCAAGCGCGCCCATCTGTACGACATCAACCCGGTCGGCGTGGGGGCGATGGCGCTCGCCTCCACACTCTCGGTGAGCGCCTATCTCGGCCTGTTCGGCGAGCTGGCCCAGGCCTTCTCGGCGCTGATCGCGATGGCCACCGCCTTCATCGCCGCGCCCCTGATCGCCTGGGCCACGCGCGGGCGCTACTACCTGGCACGCCAGGGCGAGGCGGGCAGCTATGCGCGCCTGCAGGCCAGGCACTGTGTGATCTGCGAGCGCGAGTACGAGGGCCCCGACATGGCCCACTGCCCTGCCTACCAGGGCCCGATCTGTTCGCTGTGCTGCACCCTGGATGCGCGCTGCGGCGATCTGTGCAAGCCCCAGGCGCGGCTGGCGGCGCAATGGTCGGCAGCCCTGCGCGCGCTGCTGCCGCGCAAGACCTGGCCCTATCTGGACACCGGCCTCGGCCACTTCATCCTGCTGATGGCTGTGGTGATGCCGCTGCTGGCGGCGCTGTTTGGCCTGCTCTACCACCAGGAGTTGCGGGGCATGCCAACACCGAGCGATCCGGCGGCGATCCAGCGCCTGGGCGCCGGTTTCCTCAAGGCCTACCTGCTGCTGGGCCTGGGTTCGGGCATCGTGGCCTGGTGGCTGGTGCTCACCCACCAGAGCCGCGAGGTGGCACAGGAGGAGTCGAACCGCCAGACCGAGGCGCTGATGCGCGAGATCGAATCGCACCGCCGCACCGACGAGGCCCTGCAGGCCGCGCGCACCGTGGCCGAGCGCGCGCAGGCCGCCGCCGAGGCCGCCAACCAGGCCAAGAGCCGCTATGTCAGCGCCATCAGCCACGAGCTGCGCACCCCGCTCAACAGCATCCTTGGCTACGCCCAGCTGATGGCCGCGGACGGCGATGTGCCGCCGCGCCGGCGCCAGGCGGTGCAGGTGATCAAGCGCAGCGGCGAGCACCTGCTCTCGCTGATCGACGGCACGTTGGACCTGGCGCGCATCGAGGCCGGCAAGCTCTCGCTGGAGGCCGCGCCGATGGCCTTCGAGGATTGCATGCACGAGCTGGCCGAGATGTTCGAGCCGCAGGCCGCCGCCCAGGGCCTCAGCTTCGTGTTCGAGCCGCAGGGCGAGCTGCCGGCCCAGGTGCGCGCCGACGAGAAGCGCCTGCGCCAGATCCTCATCAACCTGCTGGGCAATGCGCTCAAGTTCACCGCCAGCGGCAGCGTCACGCTGCGCGTGCGGCATGCGCGCGAGATCGCGCAGATCGAGGTGCAGGACAGCGGCCCCGGGCTCAGCGAGGCCGAGCTGCAGCGCATCTTCGAGCCCTTCACCCGCGGCAGCACGCGCGGCACCGGCGCGGCGCCGGGCGCGGGCCTGGGCCTCACGATTGCCAAGATGCTCACCGAGCTGATGGGCGGCGAGCTGAGCGCGCGCAGCACGCCGGGCGAAGGCTCGGTGTTTGCCGTCAAGCTGTTCCTGCCCGCCCTGCATGAAGCACCGCCGAGCGCGGCGCGCGGCCGGCCGGCCCCGCCGCGGCGCGGCTACAGCGGCACGCGCCGCCGGCTGCTGCTGGTGGACAACGAGGCCGCCGATCGCCAGCTGCTCGTCGAACTGCTGCAGCCGCTGGGTTTTACGCTGCGCAGCGCGGCCAGCGGCCACGATGCGCTGGACCTGATCGCCGGCGGCTACCGGCCCGACGCGGTACTGATGGACCTGGCCATGCCCGGCATCGACGGCTGGGAAACCATCCGCCGCCTGCGCCTGCTGGGCCTGCAGGATCTGCCGGTGGCGGTGGTCTCGGCCAATGCCTTCGAGAAGGGGCAGGAGAACGAGGTGGGCATCACGGCCGCCGACTTCATCACCAAGCCGGTGCGCCACGCCGAGCTGCTGGACTGGCTGGGCCAGCGCCTGCGGCTCGGCTGGACCAGCCAGGCCGACGCCGGGCCCCCGCCCGCCGCCCCGGCGGGCACGGCCCTGCCCGCCCAGGAGCTGGCCGCCCTGCACGAGGCCCTGCAGCTGGGCTATTACCGCGGCGTGCTGCAGCAGCTGGACGCGATCGCGCGCCTCGCGCCCGAGCAGCAGGGCTTCATCGAGCAGCTGCGCGAATTGGCGCGGCAGTTCCAGTTCGACACCATGAGCCAGCTGCTGCGCCGGGAGCCCGCCGCATGACGCAGCAGCAGCAACAACCCGGGCCAAGCAGCGGCGAGCTGGTGCTGATCGTCGACGACGTGCCCGACAACCTCGCCCTGCTGCACGACGCGCTGGACGAATCCGGCTACACCGTGCTGGTGGCCACCGGCGGCGAGGCGGCGCTGGCACGCGCGGCCCAGGCCCTGCCCGACATCGTGCTGCTGGACGCGCTGATGCCGGGGCTGGACGGATTCGAGGTGGCCAAGCGCCTCAAGGCCGCACCCGCCACCGCCCATATCCCCATCATCTTCATGACCGGCCTCACCGAGACCGAGCATCTGGTGGCGGCGCTGGATGCCGGCGGCAGCGACTACGTCACCAAGCCCATCAAGCCCAAGGAGGTGCTGGCGCGCATGCAGGTGCATCTACGCGGGGCGCGCCAGGCGCGCCAGGCCACGCAGACGCGCCGCGCGCTCGACGCCTTCGGCTATGCCAGCATCACGGTGAATGCCGAGGATGGCCGGCTGATGTGGCAGACCCCCCTGGCGCGCCAGTTGCTGATGAGCTACTACGGCACCCAGGCCCCCACCACGCCCGCCCCGGTGCTAGCCTGGCTGCGCCGCCATCTGCACGAGGCCCAGGCCCAGATCGAGCCGCCGCGGCTCTATGCCGAGCTGGGCAAGAAGCGCCTGAGCCTGCGCCTGCACCAGCGGCTCGGCGCCGGCGAGGAGGCGGGCGAAGAAAGCGGCGACTGGCTGATCGTGATGCACGAGCTCAGCGATGCCGCCATCATCGAATCGATGGGCCTGGCCTTCAGGCTCACCTCGCGCGAGGCCGAGGTGCTGTACTGGGTGGTGAAGGGCAAGATCAACCGCGACATCGCCGACATCCTGGGCGCCAGCACCGCCACGGTGAAAAAACACCTCGAGCGCATCCACGCCAAGCTGGGCGTGGAGACGCGCACCGCCGCGGCGGCCATGGCGCTCACGCGCATCCGCCAGCTGCATCCCAGCTGGGAACTCTGATCCAGCGGCTACCTCAGCCATTGCGGAAAGTAGCCGAGCCCGTCCTGCACCGCGCTGTCATGCGCCGGCACCACCACCAGGGCGGGCTCGGCGGCCATCAGCGTGCGCACCTGGGCCAGGCTCTCCAGGGTCTGCTGCGCATGGCCGTCCACCAGCAGGCTGGCGGCCCAGAACTTGGGCGTGCCGGCGCGCAGCGCGGCGAGGGTCCAGGCCACGTCGCCGATGAAGAAGAATTCGCGCCCCGAGTCCACCTTGACGAACAGGCCCATGGAGCCGGGCGTGTGGCCAGGCATGGGCACCAGCACCACCGTGCCGTCGCCAAACAGGTCCAGGCTTTGCGCATAGCCGCGATGCGGCCGGGCCTGGAACTGCAGCGCCTCCCAGCGGACGCCGGGCACGGCCAGCTGCGAGGCCCAGCTGCCGCCCGGGCCGCGGCTGGGCCGCTGGATCAGCGGCAGCTCCGCCGCGGCCACGCCGATGCGCGCGGCCGGAAAGTCCGGCACGCCGCCGGCATGGTCCCAATGGCTGTGGCTCAGCAGCAGCAGGCCGGGCGGCGCCAGGCCGGCCTCGTCCAGCTGCTGGCGCGCCGGCCGCACCGGCGCCTCGTACTTGAAGAAGGGCCGCCACCAGGCGGGCATGTCCTGCCGGTACTGGGCGTCGATCTGGCTGCCCATGCCGGTATCGAAGAGCAGCATGTCGTCGCCATGGCGGACCAGAAAGGCCGAGAAGTTGGAATCGATCTGTTTGGTGAAACTGCCGCCGGGCACCAGCAGGCCCTCGGCCACGGCGACGCGGGCGGTCTTGATGATGGCCAGTTGCACCGACGGCGCAGCATGGGCGCCATGGCTGAGCGCCAGGCTCAGGGCGAGGCGTGGAAGGATTCGTTTGAGCATGGGCGCAGCCTAAAGCTGGGTCTATGCTCCAAGGTCAAGCCCCTCACGCACCTTGTTGCCGCCATGAACATCAGCCAGCTCGCCAAGGCCAGCCAGATCTCCACCGACACCCTGCGCTACTACGAGAAGCAAGGGCTGCTGCAGGCCGCGGGCCGCCAGCCCAATGGCTATCGCCGCTACGGGCCGGCGCAGCTGGAGCGGCTGCGTTTCATACGCGGCGCGCAGGCGCTGGGCTTCTCGCTGAAGGAGATTGCGGCCATCCTGCCGCAGCTGGCCGAGGGCCAGTTCGGGCGCGCCGAGATCGAGCACAAGCTGCAGGCCAAGATGGCCGAGATCGATGGCCAGATCGGCCAGCTGCAGCAGCTCAGGGCCGAGCTGGCGGCCACCTTTGCCTCCTTGCGCTGCGCGCCGCAGGCCGCGCTCGACACGCGCGACAGCACCGCGCCCGACAGCGGCAGCGGCGCCGGCGTGGCGCGGCTCAAGCGCAGCTTCGGCCGGCCACCCAGCGACGCGGGCTGATCCCCCAGACAAAGCATCGTCGGCCGGCGGCCGCTGCGGCATACTGGGGTACAGGGGAGTCAGCAGGGTGAGCGCCGCAGGCGCCGCCCCGGGTCCGCCAGGGCTCGACATGCGAGACCGCGCGCCATGCCCAAGGTTCTCCAGCGCAATGCCCCCAACTTCCTCTCCGCCTTGCCGGCCAGCCGGCTGGAACAGCGTCTGGCCAAGGCCGTGATGCTGGCCTCGGCGTTGACCCTGCTCGCGCTGCTGCCGTTTGCGCAGCGGCAGCTGCCCCAGGTCTGGGCCTTCATACCGGTCTACGAGTCGGCTCTGATCCTCAGCGACATCGTCACCGCCGCCCTGCTGATCGGCCAGTTCATGATCAGCCGCTCGCGCGCCATGCGCGTGCTGGTGTGCGGCTATCTGTTCACCGGCCTGATGGCCAGCGCCCATATGCTGAGCTTTCCGGGCCTGTTTGCCGAGCAGGGCCTGCTGGGTGGCGACAAGCAGACCACCGCCTGGCTGTATATGTTCTGGCATGCCGGCTTTCCGCTCTGCGTGATCGCCTACTGCGGCCTGCCGGGCGAGGTGCGCGGCGGCACGCGCCAAGCCCTGCTGCAGGGCATGCTGTGGGTGGTGGGCGTGGTGCTGGCCCTGGTGCTGCTGGCCACCCAGGGCATCGCGGCCCTGCCCGCCATCATGGTCGGCAACCATTACAGCCCGGCCATGCTGGCGGTGGTCTCCAGTGTCTGGCTGCTCAGCATGCTGGCCCTGCTGGCGCTGTGGCAGCGGCGCATGCGCTCGGTGCTCGATCTCTGGCTGCTGGTGGTGATGGGCGCCTGGCTCAGCGACATCGCGCTCTCCGCGGTGTTCAACGCCGGCCGCTTCGACCTCGGCTTCTACGCCGGGCGCATCTATGGTCTGCTGGCCTCCAACATGGTGCTGCTGATCCTGCTGGTGGAGAACGGCTGGCTCTATGCGCGCCTGCTGCAGACCACCGCCGAGCTGCAGCGCCTGATGTGCGCCGATGCCCTCACCGGCATTGCCAACCGGCGCGCGCTTGACGAGGCCCTGCAGCGCGAATGGCGGCGCGCCCAGCGCCGCGACGGTGCACTGAGCCTGCTGATGCTGGACGTTGATCATTTCAAGCTCTACAACGACCGCTACGGCCATGTGGCCGGCGATGCCTGCCTGCGCGAGGTGGCGGCGGTGCTGGCGCGCTCGGCGCAGCGCGCGGGCGAGTTCGCGGCCCGCTACGGCGGCGAGGAGTTCGCCGTCCTGCTGCCCGACGTCGATCCCGCTGCCGCACTGCAGCTGGGCCAGCGCATCTGCCAGGCCGTCGCGACGCTGGGCATTGCGCATGCCGATTCACCCACGGCCGGCCATGTCACGGTGAGCCTGGGCGTGGCCGGCCTGCGGCCGCATATGGGCGCCGACACGCTGCTGCAGCGCGCCGACGCCGCGCTCTACGCGGCCAAGCTGGCGGGGCGCAACCGGGCCCTGCTGGCCAAGGACGAGCCAGGGCCGGGTGAAGAGGACAGCACTGCCTCGTTTGCAGGCCTGCAGACGCAGCGCGCCTGAGCCTGCGCTTCTCGTCAAGGACTCGCGAAGCCGCGCAAGGGCAGCGCGTCTGCCAGGACCCGGTAGCCGGCGTCGTTGAGATGCAAGTGGTCGCCGCTGTCGTAGGCGGGCAGCAGGCGCGCCGGCCGGCGCGGATCGCGCAGCAGCGCGTCCGCATCGACCAGGGCGTCGAACTCACGCGCATGGGCGCGCAGCCAACGGTTGAAGGCGCGCCGCTGCCCGTCCTTGGCGGGGCTGTAGTAGCCCGGCGCGATATCCGCCGCCTCGAAGGGCGGGATGGTGCTGGCGATCACGCGCAGGCCCTGCTGGCGCGCACGCGCGGCGAGCGCCCGGTAGCCCTGGATCAGCGCGGCCACCGAAACCGGCGCCTCGGGCGTGGCCAGCGAGCCGGGGAAGGCGATGTCGTTGGTGCCAATGCGCAGCAACACGGCGCGCACGCCGGATTGCTGCAGCACATCGCGCTCGAAGCGCCTCGTGGCCGCCTCGCCGAGCGCCGCGCCGGCCGGGTTGCTGGGCTGGCGCGGTGCATCGCGCAAGAGCCGGTTGCCGATCAGGCCCTGGTTCAGCACCGCCCAGCCACGCCCTTGCAGGCGCTGCGCCAGGGCATCGGTGAGGCGGCCGTTGGCGTCTTCGGTGGAGCCATCGCCATCCACGGAGGAGTCACCAAACACCACCAGGGCCTGCGCCGCCGCACCCTCGCGCTGCACATCCAGGCCCACCACAAAGGGCCAGGCGCCGATCGTCTTGGCCTCGGGCCAGGCGACGGCGGCGGTCTGGTCGCCCGCCGCCACATAGCTGGTCTGCATGGCCAGGAAATGCGAGGTGCTGGCCAGCGTGGGCTGGGGCAGGTAGAGGCTCAGCGCCAGCTCGGCGAATGCCGGCACCGGCAGATCAAGGGCATCACTCCAGACCTCGGCATGGGGCGCCAAGGTCACGCCGGGCAGTCCGCCGAAGCTGAGCGCCCTGTCGCTGCCCGCCTGGATGCCGGCGCCCGCCTGGCGCAGGGCCAGGCGGGCGTTGCCCAGCACCAGCGGCTGCTCGCCATAGCGGTTCGACAGCTTCACGCGCAGCCGCTCGCCACCCAGGCTGGGGCGCAGGATCAGGCGCAGGCTCTGGTCCGCATAAGCCACCGGCTTGCCGGCCATGGCCGCCTGCGGCGAGGCCGACCAACTGCCCACCCAGTCGGGCGGCGCGGCGGCGGCCATCGGCAGGCCCGCAAGCAAGGCAAACCCGGCAAGGAGATGGCAAACGCGTTTGAGCATGGGGAGGCCCGGATTGGCAAAGCGGCGAGTATCGGCGTCGCGCCGCCCGCATGCATTCGTCATGCCGCGGCGCGCTCCGCGTAGGCGCGCCGGTAGGCCTGCGGCGTCATGCCGGTGGCCTGCTTGAACATGCGGTGCAGCGCGCCCTCGCTGCTGAAGCCCAGCTGCTCGGCAATCGTCTTCACTGGCTGGCCGCCGCGCATCAGCTGCTCGCCCGCCTGGCGCAGCTTCACCAGGCGCAGCCAGCGGGCGGCGGGCAGGCCGGTGGCGGCTTGCACATGGCGGCACAGGGTGCGGGGCGAGCGCGCCAGCGCCGCCGCGGCCGCCTCCAGGGTCAGCGCCGTGGCGGGCGTCTGCTGGGCGGTGAGCAGCAGCTCGCGCAGCCAGGGCTGCTGCAGGGCCAGCAGCTCCACGCTGGCGAAGGCCGCGTGGCGCACGCGGGGCAGCGGCAGCATCAGCACCTCCTGCACCTCGCGCAGCGCGGCCGGCTCCATGCGGCGTGCCAGCTGCGCCAGCATCAGCGGCAGGTAGCCGCTGGCGCCCGCCGCGGTGACGCAGCGCGCCGCGCTCACCAGCGGCGCGTCGAAACGCCATTGCACCTTGGGGAACAGCGCCTGCAGCGGCCCGGCCATCCACCAGGTGGCGGTGGCGGGCTGGCCGTCCAGCCGCCCGCTGGCCGCCAGCAGCGGCACGCCCGCGCAGTAGCTCCACAGCTGGCAGCGCGCCGGCAGATCGCGCAGCGCCCGCACCAGCGGCGCCAGGGTCTGCAGCGCGGCGCGCAGCCCCGGCTCGGAGATCACCCACAGGCCGGGCAGCAGCAGCGCATCGCAGGGCTGCTCGGCCAGCGCCGCCTCGGCCGGCAGCGCCAGACCATGGGCGCACGCCACCGGCCGGCCATCCAGGCTCAGCCAGCGCAGGCGCAGCAGTTCGCGGCCGGCGCGCAAATTGGCGGCGGCCACCAGATCGGCCACCGCGAACAAGCCGGCCGGCATGCAGCCCTCGAACAGCAGCAGGCCAAGCGTGGTGGGCAGAGGATTTGGCATGAAACGCTAGGAGATTTTCATTTTTCGCCATTCTGCGCCGGCGCCGCTTTTCCAACAATGGCCGCTCCCCAAGAGTTGGAGCCCGAACTCATGCTGATCACCCAATTGCGCAACGCCACCCTGGTGCTCGAATTCCAGGCCCAGAACCAGAGTAAGAGCCAGGACTTCGTGATCCTGGTCGACCCCATGCTGGCCCCACGGGGCGCCCTGCCCAGCCTCAAGTACCTGGGCGGGCAGCGCCGCCGCAATCCGCTGGTGGCGCTGCCGGAGGCGGCCGAGGCGCTGCTGGCGCGCGTCACGCACTGCCTCATCACGCATTGCCAGCGCGGCCATTTCGACCACCTGGACCGCGCCGGCAAGCGCTGGTTGCGCGAGCGCCAGATCCCGGTGATCTGCATGCCGCGCGACGCCGACTATCTGCGCCAGCGCGGCCTGCAGGTCTGGCCCCTGCTGGGCGCCGAGCGCCAGCCTTTCTTTGGCGGCGGCCACATCACCCCGGTGCCCTGCGTGCACGGCCATGGCCTGGTGGGCCGGCTGATGGAGCATGGCCACGGCTATCTGCTCGAACTGCCCGGCGAGCCCAGCGTCTACCTGGCCGGCGATACCGTGTTGTGCGCGCCGCTGCGGCATTGCCTGCAGGCGCTGCGCCCCGATCTGGCGGTGCTGCCGGCCGGCGGTGCGCGCTTCGACATGGGCGGCGAGGTCATCCTGTCGCCTGCCGACGTGGCCAGCGCCGCCGCCCTGCTGCCGCGGGGCACCATCATCGCCAACCATCTGGAAGCGCTGGACCATTGCCCGGGCAGCCGTGCCGGCATGCGCGCGCTGGCCGGCGCCCAGGGTTGGCTGCCGCGCCTGTGGGTGCCCGAGGACGGCGAGGCCCGACACTTCGCGGCGCGCCCGGCCTGAGAGCGTGTTTGCGGCCCCGTCATGGTGCCCGCAAGGCAGCCCAGGGGCGCAATCTAGGCGCACGCCGCAGGCCAGGCTCACCGCCTGGCCAAGGTGGGCAACGACGAGTGCGCCCCTGAGCTACCTTGCCCTTCGGGTTGCTCCGCAAAGACAGCGTCTGCGGCGTTGCAAATCCTCGCCGGGTGTCCAACCCGGCTGCGGTTTGCGCCTTGCATCCCCTGCCTTTGCGGGGCAACGGGCGCCATGACGGGGTCGCAAACACGCTCTGAGCCCTGCTGGTGCATCGCCGCCCGCATAGCGTGCGCAGCGGCGGCCGCATGGCCGGCAAGCAGGCATGAATAAAAAAAGCCCCAGGCTTGTGGCCTGGGGCTGAAGTCCACCCAGGGGCGGTGGAGGAGACAAACGTAGATGCTTGGGTATTGCAGCTTCCGTGCCAGCATTTATCCGCGGCCGCGCGAAGCCTCGTATCATCGGCGCGGTGGCAAGGCCTGACCCCGGCCGCCTCACTGACGAGAGAGGACAAGACATCATGCATGCTGTCGGATTGGTGACCGCGCTGGCGCTGCTGCAATACCTGGTGTTCGCTGCCCTGGTGGCGCGCGCGCGCGAACGCTATGGCGTGCGCGGGCCCGCCGTCACGGGCCACGAGATGTTCGAGCGCTACTACCGTGTGCAGATGAACACGCTGGAGCTGCTGGTCGTGCTGGTGCCTTCGCTGTGGCTGGCCTCGCAATACTGGTGGCCGCGCGGCATGGCCGCGGTGGGCTGCGTCTATCTGGTCGGCCGGCTCGTCTACGTGCGCGCCTACCTGCGCGAGCCCACCAGCCGCAACCTCGGCTTCATGCTCAGCCTGATCCCCACCGCGGTGCTGCTGGGAGCGGCGCTGGCCGGCGCGGGCATGGAGGTGTTGCGCGTGGCGGGCCTGCTGCCGCGCTGAACGGCCAGTACCGGTAATGCCGGCATCGCCGGCATTGCCAGCATTACCGGCCGCGGCCTCAGGCCAGCGCCGACGCCATCATCCCCAGGCCCACCACGCCGACGCCCCACACCAGGGTGCGCAGATAGGGGATGCCCAGGTAGTAGACGGCGATGAACACCAGGCGCGACCAGAAGAACAGCTCGGCGCCCTGGGCGATGCGCGGCGACTGCACGCCCGACACATGGGCCACCAGGGCCAGCGCCGCGAACAGCACGAAGTTCTCCAGCGTGTTCCTGGCGGTGCGCTCGGCGCGCCCGGCAAAGGCCGTGTCCGCCGGCGCCTGATCGCGATTGCCCATCGCGTAGCGCATGCCCGCGGGGGTCCAGGCCTGGGCACGTATCAGGCTGGCCGCGAGCAGCAGCAACCAGCTGATACCCGCCATACAGACCACGAGGCTGAGCAGATGCGTCATCTTGTGCACTCCAGGGCTAGCGAATGAGGCGCCATTATTCCGGGAACCCCGGCCTGGCGGTAGGCCTTTTGCAGGCGTCAAGCCGCGCCCCCAAGGCCGGCCGGCGCGGGCGATACTGCGCCACCGCCATCCACTGCCTGCAAGCCACCATGCCCAGCCACCTCCCAGCGCGCCGCGCCTGGCGCCCGATGCTCCTGACGCTGAGCCTGCTGGCCCTGGGGGCCTGCGCAATGCTGCCCTGGGGGCCCGACCGCCACGCCACCGCGCCGCTGCTGGACGGCTTTGGCACCGTGGGCCTCACGCCCAGCCATGCCAACGCCGCGGCGCGCCGCCTGTTCGCCCAGGGCATGAGCCAGGCCTACGGCTTCAACGAGCATGAGGCGGTGCGCGCCTTCAAGGCCGCGCTCGCGCAGGACCCCGGCTGCGCCCTGTGCGCCTGGGGCGTGGCCTACCAGCTGGGCCCCAATATCAACAACACCACGCGCGGCGATCTCAAGGAGGCGCTGCGCCATGTCGACCATGCCCTCAAGCACAGCGCCGCTGCCACGCCGCTGGAGCGGGCGCTGATCGAATCGCTGGCACTGCGCTACGGCCATGGCAGCGAGGCCAGGAATCTCGCCCCGCTGCAGGCCGCCGTCTGCGGCGCCTCGGACCAGGCCGAGGACAAGGCCGACCCGCTGGACATCGCCTATGCCGAGCGCATGCGCGATCTGGCCGATCGCTTTGCCGGCGATGCCGACGTGCTCGCGATCTATGCCGAGGCCGAGCTGGTGGCCACGCGCGGCGACTGGTGGGATCCGGCGAGCGGCAAGCCCGCCGGCCGCATCGGCGAGCTGGCCGACCGGCTCGAGGCCGGCCTGGCCCGGCATCCCGATCACACCGGCCTCAACCATTACCTGATCCATACGGTGGATGCGCCGCAGGTGGCGCAGCGCGCCGAGGCCGCCGCCGACCGCCTGGGTGCGCTGGCACCGAAGTCGCCACATCTGCTGCACATGCCGGCCCACACCTACGCGCAGATCGGCCGCTATGCCGACGCCACGCGCGTGAACCAGCAGGCGAACGCGGCCGACCTGGCCATGATGGCCGAGCTGAAGACGCAGAACTTCAGCGTCAGCAAGGACTGGCGCCAGCACAACACGCATTTCCAGTGGTATGGCGCGCTGATGGAGGGCCGCGGCGAGCTGGCACTGTCATCCGCGCGCGCCGCCGCCGCGCTGGGCAGCGGCAACTACAGCTATGCCGAGTACCAGCGCAGCCTGCCGATGCTGACCCTGCTGCGCCTGCAGCGCTGGGACGAGCTGCTCAAGGAGCCGCTGCCCGCCGGCGAGCTGGGCGTGGCCACCCTGCTGGGCCAGCTGGCGCGCGGCACCGCGCTGGCGCGCAGCGGCCAGACCGCCGAGGCCGCCCAGGCCCTGGCCAAGCTGGAGCCGGCCGCCGCCGCGCTGCTGAAGAAGTTTGCCGGCGCCAGCGAGTTCCACAAGCTGCTGCGCAGCCTGGCGCAGAGTGCGCAACTGCAGCTGCGCGCCGAGCTGGCATGGGCCGAGCGGCGCGTCGACGAGGCCCTGGCCCTGCAGACCGAGGTGGTGAGCGCCGCCGCCGTGGCCGACCGCAGCGAACCGCCCATGCTGGCCGGCGGCGCGCGCCTGCAGTTGGGCGCCATGCAGCTGCAGGCCAGGCGTTATGCCGAGGCCGAGGCCAGCTACCGCACCAGCTTGGCCGAGCATCCGCACAGCGGCTGGGCCCTGCAGGGCCTGCGCCGCGCCCTGCTGGCGCAGGGCCGGCAGGCCGAGGCCGAGCAGCTCAATCCCGCGCTGGAACGCAGCTGGAAGCTGGCCGACGCCGCCCTGCGCGGCGCCTGAGCCTGCGCTCGTTTACTTGAGCTTCAGCTCCTGCAGCTCCATGCTGCCGGCCAGCTTGCGCATCACCTTGCGCTCGCCGCCGGCCTGGTCCATCTTGCGCTGGTCCATCGCCATGAAGGCCTCGAACTTCTTCTGCAGTGCCTGCTGGTCGGCGTTGTTCATATAGTCCTTGGCTTCGATCGCCAGGATCAGGTCGGGCTCGCCCTCGCGCGGGTTGTTCACCGAGAACACATGGTAGGAAACCACCGTGCCCTCCTTCATGCCGAACTCGTTGGACTTCTTCCAGGTCTTGGCCAGGAAGTCCATGTAGTTCTCGAACTGCCCGGGCTCGACCTTGATATGCGAGAAGGTCCAGACCGTGCCGGGCGTATAGCTGGAACTCTGGGCGCTGGCCGCGCTGCCCAGCATGAGTGTGGCGGATGCGAAGAGCGAGGCGATCGCGATTCTGGTGAGACTCATGGCAAGGACTCCTTCACCAAGAAGGCGCTGGTGATGGCGCTTGCGCACAGCTGCGCGAGGCCACTATGCGTTGCGTCAAGGCCCGCCATGACGCGGTTTTCCCGCCTGTATGTTTAGCCATCTGGCCCGGACTGAGGCAGCCGCAGGCGAAGCGGGCCGGACGCCGGCGCCGCTTGTGTCCCGTCTTCCGGTGTCAGCCGGCCTCAGGCCATGGCCTGCAGCATCGCCGCCATCTTCTGGTGGATCAGGTTCACCGCCTTGAGCGGGCGCAGCATTACCTTGAACTCGCTGATCTGGCCGGCCTCGTTCCACTTGATCATGTCCACGCCGTTGATGCTGATGCCGTCCAGCTCCAGCTCGAACTCCAGCACCGCGTCGCGCTCGCCACGCAGCTCGCGCACATAGCGGAAGCTCTCGTTGCCGAACACCGAGAAGGCCGCCGCCAGATACATGCGGGTGATGGCCCTGCCCTGCTGGGGCTTGTGCACCACCGGCGAGAAGAACACCGCGTCCGGGGCCAGCAGCGCGTCCAGGCCGGCGACGTCGCGGTTTTGCATGATCTGGTGCCAGCGGGAGATCGGGTCAGGCGTCATGGGGTCCTTTCGATGGGCGGCAGCTGGCCGCAGCGCGCAGTATGCGATGCGGGCCGGTGCGGCACAACGATGCCCCCGCTTGCGCCAGCGCAAGCCAGCGCCGCGCGGCCGGGCGCCCAATTCAGCCGTGGGCAAGCAGCCCGGACTGGAGTCAAGCATGAACGTCTTCAAGGATCTGTTCA
>Ga0207973_100288_pt1 | contig 18754 bp, 16 predicted proteins | sample LakWasMe82_HOW10_2_FD_183908 | JGI IMG/M metagenome (GOLD analysis project Ga0207973, IMG submission 183908) | Freshwater sediment methanotrophic microbial communities from Lake Washington under simulated oxygen tension - Sediment Metagenome... | ecosystem: Environmental > Aquatic > Freshwater >... | reverse complement strand
TGCTCAATCACCGGCCCCGCAAGTGCCTGGGTTACCGCACCCCGCATGAAGTCTTCTATGGCCTGAAGTCTCAGCCGATTACACTGCCTTTTGTTGCGCTTTGTACTTGAATCCGCCTGAAAATAATAGCCACAGCCCAATAAAAACGGGTGCAAGCAGCTACAAATTCAATAGCAATTTCGAAGCATGATCGCCGCGGGTCACGGGGTAAACTCCATCGATGGCCTGGAACGCAACGCTCTCCCTCGACTACACCTTGCAGGCCGGCAAGACCGTCGCCCACTTCCGCCATGACGGCCCGCTGCGCATTCTGCAAAGCCTGTACCCCGAGGGTGACGCCGTGTGCCACAACGTGCTGGTGCACCCGCCGGGCGGCCTGGTGGGCGGCGACACGCTGGACATCGCGGTCACGGCGGCCGCCGGCAGCCACGGCCTGATCACCACCCCCGGCGCCACGCGCTTCTATCGGTCGGCGGGCGAAACCGCCCTGCAGCGCACGCGAATTCGCCTCGAAGCCGGCGCACGCGCCGAGTGGCTGCCGATGGAAGCGCTGTGTTACAGCGGCTGCCTGGCCGAAAACCATCTGGCGCTGGATCTGGCGCCAGGCGCCGAACTGATGGGCTGGGATGTCACCGCGCTGGGCCTGCCCAGCGCCAACCAGCCCTTTGAGCGAGGCAGCTTTTGCCAGCACATCGAGTTGCCGGGCGTCTGGCTGGAACGCGCACGCATCCGGGCCGACGACCTGCTGCTGATGAACAGCCCCCTGGGTCTGGCCGGTCAACGCTGCATCGCCACCCTGTTTTTTACCGCCGGCAGCAAGCTCGAACGCCAGCGCCGGCAGCTTGCACTGGATCTGGCACGGCAGGTGCTGGAGGCGCATCCGCTGAGCGCCGCCGCAGGCGCGACCAGCCCCGATGCACAGGTGGTGGTGGTTCGGGTATTGGCGCCACTGGTCGAGCCGGCCATGGTCCTGCTCAAGCAGGTCTGGAAGGTCTGGCGCCAGCACTTCTGGGGAAAAGACGCACCCAGCCCGCGCATCTGGTCGGCCTGATCCCTGATCGTCAGGCGGCTTCTGCCGCCTGCGACCTACACCATTTTTGCTGGCCGTCCTACCGGGTATGCGCAACAGCGGCGCAAAATCGGGGTCGGCATTGCACCCCCTGACAACCTTGATCTGCGAGACGCTCATGAAAACCTTTCTGACCCCTGCCTTGGTGGCCGTCACCCTGCTCTTCACCGGATGCGCCAGCACCACCGAAGGCAGTACCGTCGGTGCGTCTCGCTCGCAGCTCCTGCTGGTGTCGTCCGCGGAGCTGGACCAGATGGCGGCCCAAAGTTACGCCAAACTCAAGGCCGAAGCCAGCGCCAAAGGCACGCTCAACACCAACGCGGCCATGCTGGCCCGCGTGCGCGCAGTGGCCGCCCGCATCGAGCCGCAAACGGCGGTGTTCCGCGCCGACGCGCCGCGCTGGCAGTGGGAGGTCAACCTGATCACCAGCGACCAGCTCAATGCCTTTTGCATGCCTGGCGGAAAAATCATGTTCTACACCGGCCTGGTGTCCAGACTCAACCTCAGTGATGACGAAATTGCCGTGGTGATGGGCCACGAAATCGCCCACGCCCTGCGTGAGCACTCGCGCGAACAGGTGTCCCAGGCCGCCGCCGCACAGACCGCCATCGGCATCGGCACCCAGTTGCTGGGTCTGGGTGGGGGCACCTCACAGATCACGGAAGCCGCCTACGAAGCACTGGTGGCCACGCGTTTCAGCCGTTCGCACGAAAGCGAGGCCGACCGCATCGGCCTGGAGCTGACGGCACGTGCCGGCTACAACCCCCAGGCCGGCGTCAGCCTGTGGCAAAAAATGGCCAGCGCAGGCAGCACCGGTGGAGGCGCCGACTTCCTGAGCAGCCACCCCACCGACAGCAGCCGCGTGCAGCAGATCCAGGCCTTGCTGCCAACGGTGATGCCGCTGTACCAGGCAACGCGCCGCTAAACTTGTCATTCCGAACCTGACGCGCAAGTCCCCAGGTTGCCGCGTTCGGGGCAGGCACGGCGCGTCCGGTGCACGCATCCAGCAACAACAACACGGGGAAAGCCATGCCTGCCGCCATGACAACGACCGAGATCTACCTGATCGCCATGGCGATCATTTTTACGGTTCCTTATCTGATCTGGCGGGTCTTCAAGACCGACTACTACGCGCCGTTGGTGGTGGTGCAGATCATTGCCGGCATCCTGCTCGGTCCCGGCATTCTGGGCAAGCTCTACCCCGACTACTACGCCTTCGTGTTCAGCGCGCCTGTCGTGCAGTCGCTCAACGGTATCGCCTGGTGGGCGGTGATGGTGTTTGTCTGGATCGCCGGCATCGAGCTCGACCTGAAAAAAGCCTGGGCACACCGACGTGAGAGCACCATCACCGCCGGCCTGGCGCTGGGCACCCCGCTGTTGTTCGGCTGCGCGGCCGGCATGCTGATGTACGAGGGCTGGGTCGGCCCGCAAGGCATGCGCTGGCAGTTTGTCATGGGTGTGGGCATGGCCTGCGCCGTCACCGCGCTGCCCATCCTGATTTTGCTGATGGAAAAACTGGCCATCCTGCGCCAGCCCATCGGCCAGCGCATCCTGCGTTATGCCAGCCTGGACGACATCGCGATCTGGGGCGTGCTGGCGCTGATCCTGATGGACTGGGAGCGCGTCGGCCGGCAGGCCGGTTTCCTGACCGCCTTTGCCGTCCTCGCTTATGCCTTCAGAAAACTCATGGTCTGGCTGCCCGAACGCGACCGCTGGTATGCCGGCCTCATCTGGCTCATCATCTGCGCCTTTGGTGCCGACTGGGCCGGCCTGCACTACATGGTGGGCGCCTTCCTGGCGGGCGCGGTCATGGACGGCGAATGGTTCAACCAGGAACACATGGACCTGCTGCGCCACCACGTGCTGCTGGTGATGATGCCGGTGTTTTTCCTGAGCACCGGCCTGCGCACCAACTGGTCGGTGGGCGGTGAAGCCGTGTTCATCGCCGCAGCGGTACTGCTGGTGGCCTCGGTGGCCGGCAAGCTGATTGGCGTCCACATCGCCGGCAAGCTGCTCAAGTGGGCGCCGGGCGAAAGCGCCATCATCGGCTGGCTGCTGCAAACCAAGGCGCTGATCATGATCATCTTTGTCAACATCCTGCTGGACAAAGGCATCATCACCAACGAAACCTTCACCGCCCTGCTGCTGATGGCGATTGCCAGCACCATGCTGACGGTGCCGGTGGTTTCGCCCAAACTCCAGCGCATGAAAGAGATTATTTTCCGGTCGAAGTGACGACGCGGCCGGCTTGGCCGGTCGCTAGATGGCGACCAACTGCCGCACGCCGTTGGCCTGCATGTCTTTGCCCAAACCGCGCGCGATGAACTCGCCGCGTTCCATCACCAGGTAGTCGTCGGCCAGCTCTTCGGCGAAATCGTAGTACTGCTCGACCAGAAGAATGGCCATGTCGCCGCGATCGGCCAGCATGCGGATCACGCGGCCGATGTCCTTGATGATGCTGGGCTGGATGCCCTCGGTCGGCTCGTCGAGGATCAGCAGCTTGGGTTTGGCCGCCAGTGCCCGTGCAATCGCCAGCTGCTGTTGCTGCCCGCCCGAGAGGTCGCCGCCACGCCGGTTCAGCATCTGCTTCAAAACCGGAAACAGCTCGTACAGCTCGGCCGGAATCGGTGTGCTGGCGCTTTTGTAGGCCAGCCCCATGCGCAGGTTTTCCTCGACCGTCAGGCGCGCAAAAATCTCGCGCCCCTGCGGTACAAAACCGATACCGGCGCGCGCGCGTTCGTAAGGTGTGGCGTTCTGGATCGCCTTGCCGTCGAACTCGATGGTTCCGGTCTTGATCGGCACCAGGCCCATCAGCGATTTGAGCAAGGTGGTTTTTCCAACGCCGTTGCGGCCGAGCAGCACGGTCACCTTGCCGAGGTGGGCTTCCAGGCTCACATCGCGCAGGATGTGGGAACCGCCGTAGTACTGGTTGATGTTTTTGACGTTCAGCATGTGGTGTTCCTCCGCAGGCCTGTCGAAGCCTCGAAGCTGCATTGGTTTGCCAACAGGCCGGGGGTAGCCCGGCAGCTACTCACTTTCTTTTGTCTCGCCAAAAGAAAGTAAGCAAAGAAAAGGCGACCCTGCTGTCTGCGACCCCTGCGCTGCGCTCCGGGGCAACCTGCGGTGCTCGGGTCCAGCGGGGTCTCGCTCGAACTCGCCTTCGGCTCAGACAATCGCGAGCCCTGATCCGTCTGGCCCTGCGCTCCTCGGCGCATACAGAAGGGTGGGCATGGAACCGCATTCGGGACCGGATTCGAAATCGGGCTCCGACGAGGGCGCGCTTCGCGCGCCCTCGTCTCCCCGAGTCCGTATTCCTTCCCACACCCGTCGGGCTGGGCCGAGGAGCGCAGCCGAAAGCGGATCAGGGCGAGCGATTGTCTGAGCGAAGCGAGTTCGAGCTCGACCCCGCTTTCGGCGAGCACCGCAGGTTGCCCGCAGCGAAGCGGAGGGACCCAGACCATCGGGTCGCCTTTTCTTTTGCTTACTTTTCTTTTGGCGACGCAAAAGAAAAGTGAGTTGCCGCCGGGCAACCCCCGGCTTGCTGGCAAACCCTCACCGCAAGAGGCAACGACGGCTTCGACAAGCTCAGCCCGAACGGCAATGAACTCAGCGCCCAAGGTACACCTCAATCACCCGTTCATCCGCCTGCACCTGGTCCAACGTCCCCTGCGCCAGCACAGCACCGTCACACAGCACCGTGACGATCTCCGAAATCGTCCGGATGAAACTCATGTCGTGCTCCACCACCATCAGCGAATGTTTGCCCTTCAAGGTCAGGAAGAGCTCGGCGGTACGTGCAGTCTCCTCATCGGTCATGCCGGCCACCGGCTCGTCGAGCAGCAGCAGCTTGGGGTCCTGCATCAACAGCATGCCGATCTCCAGCCATTGCTTCTGCCCATGGCTCAGGTTGCCGGCCATGCGGCCCACACTGTCGGCCAGGTGAATCGTCACCAGGATCTCGGCCAGCCGGTCGCTTTGCGCCGAGTCGAGCCGGAAGAACATCGACGACTTCACGCCCTTGTTGGTCTTGAGCGCAAGCTCGAGGTTTTCAAACACCGTGAGCTGCTCGAACACCGTGGGCTTCTGGAACTTGCGGCCAATGCCGAGCTGCGCAATCTGCGGCTCGGTGTGGCGCAGCAGGTCGATGGTGCTGCCGAAAAAAACCGTCCCTTCGTCGGGCCGGGTCTTGCCGGTGATGATATCCATCATCGTCGTCTTGCCGGCGCCGTTGGGACCGATGATGCAGCGCAGCTCGCCCGGTGCAATGTCGAGCGAGAGTTTGTTGATGGCCTTGAAGCCGTCGAAGCTCACGCTCACATCTTCGAGGTACAGGATGCGGCCGTGGGTCACATCGACTTCGCCTGGTGTGGCGATGCGGCCTGTGCTTGCGTTGCGCCCGCCTGACTCGGTGTTGGACTTGCCGGCCTGCAGCGCGGCACGGCGCTTTTCAATGCGCGCTGCGCCCTGTTCCAGAAGATCGGGGGTCATTTCTCACCGCCCTTGCGGAGCTTCTTGATCAACCCAACCACACCGTTCGGCAGGAACAGCGTGACTGCAATGAACAGCATGCCCAGGAAATACAGCCAGTACTCGGGATAGGCCACTGTGAGCCAGCTCTTGGCGCCGTTGACAATGAAAGCGCCGAGAATGGGGCCCATCAATGTGGCGCGCCCGCCGACCGCCGCCCAGATCGCCATCTCGATCGAGTTGGCCGGGCTCATCTCGCTCGGGTTGATGATGCCGACCTGCGGCACATACAGGGCGCCGGCAATGCCGCACATCACGGCCGACAGGGTCCAGATGGTCAGCTTGTAGCCGATCGGGTTGTAGCCCGAGAACATCACCCGGCTCTCGGCATCACGAATCGCCTGCAACACCCGGCCGAACTTGCTGCGCACCAGCCACTTCGCAAACAGGAAGAAGCCGAGCAGGGTCAGGCCGGTGATCACGAACAGCCCCATGCGCATGGTGGGTGTGGCAATCGGTGTATCCAGGATGCGCTTGAAGTCGGTGAAGCCGTTGTTGCCGCCGAAGCCGGTTTCATTGCGGAAGAACAGCAGCATGGCCGCAAACGTCATGGCCTGGGTGATGATGGAAAAATACACACCCTTGATGCGCGAGCGGAAGGCAAAGTAGCCGAACACAAAAGCTACCACGCCAGGCACCAGCATGATCAGGAACAGCGTGGCGATGAAACTGTCGCTGAAGGCCCAGTGCCAGGGCAACGCTTTCCAGTCGAGGAACACCATGAAGTCGGGCAAGTCGCTTTTGTAGTTGCCGTCGCGGCCGATCTGGCGCATCAGGTACATGCCCATGGCGTAGCCGCCCAGCGCAAAGAACAGGCCATGCCCTAGCGACAAAATGCCGGTGTAGCCCCAGATGAGGTCCATGGCCAGCGCCACGATGGCGTAACACATGATCTTGCCGAGCAGCGCCACGGCGTAGGTGCTCATGTGGAACATACTGGTCTCGGGCACCATCAGGTTCAGCACCGGCGCCAGCGCGCAAACCACGAGCAGCGACACGATGAAGGCGCTCCAGCCAGCGCGCGTGAGCAAGGGGCCCTTGACCGGCAGAATGATCGAATGTGTGGATTGAGTCATGTCATGCTTCCGCTGAGCGGCCCTTCATCGCAAAAATGCCCTGCGGACGTTTTTGAATGAAGATGATGATGAGCACCAGCACCGCAATCTTGGCCAGCACCGCGCCGGTCCAGCCTTCGAGGAATTTGTTCAGAATGCCCAGCCCCATGGCCGCATAGACGGTGCCGGCCAGCTGGCCCACACCGCCCAGCACCACCACCATGAAGGCATCGACGATATAGCCCTGGCCCAGGTCCGGGCCGACGTTGCCGACCTGGCTCAGCGCACAGCCGGCCAGGCCGGCGATGCCGGAGCCGAGCGCAAACGCATAGGTATCTACCCGCGCCGTGTTCACGCCCATGCAGGAGGCAATCGGGCGATTCTGCGTGACGCCGCGCACAAACAGGCCCAACCGCGTTTTACTGATCAGCCAGGCCATGCCCAGCAGCACCGCCACCGCAAAGCCGATGATCACCAAGCGGTTGTAGGGCAAGGACAAGTTGCCGAGCACCTGCACGCCGCCGCTCATCCACACCGGGTTTTCAACGCCGACGTTTTGCGCGCCAAAGATCGAGCGCACCAGCTGCTGCAGCATCAGGCTGATGCCCCAGGTCGCCAGCAGGGTTTCCAGCGGCCGGCCATACAGAAAACGGATCACACCGCGCTCCAGCGCCGCGCCCATCAGCGCCGAAGCCACGAAGGCCACCGGCACCGCCGCCAGCAAATACCAGTCGAACAGGCCGGGCAAATACTTCTGGAACAAACCCTGCACCACGTAGGTGGCGTAGGCGCCAATCATCATGAGTTCGCCGTGCGCCATGTTGATGACGCCCATCAAGCCGTAGGTGATGGCCAGGCCCAGCGCCACCAGCAGCAGGATGCTGCCCAGGCTGATGCCGCTGAACACCGCGCCCAGCTTGTCGCCCCAGGCCAGCGCCGCCTCGACCTGGCGCAGCGAGGCCTGCAGCGCGCTTTTGACCTCAACGTCGTCTTCTTCCGCCAGGCGCGCGATCAGGACGGTCTTGCTGATCGGGTTGTTGCTGCCTGACAGCCGTGCGGCGGCTTCCAGGCGTTTGGCCTTGTCGCTGCTGCTCAGAAGAATGGTGGCGCGCACCATCTCCAGCTGATTTTTCAATGCCGGCACGGTCTCGGCCGCCCAGGCTTTTTCGATCAACGGCAGGCGCGCCTCATCGCTGCCGCTGGCCAGCGTCTTGATGGCGTCGGCGCGCACCTTTTCGTCTTTGGAAAACAGCTTGAGCGCGGCCAACGCATTGTCCAGCTCGCCGCGCATCATGTTGTTGTTGATCACGTCTTCGGCGTCGGCGGGCACCGTCAGTTCGGCACCGGTGACCGGGTCGTACCCCTTGTCGTCCTTGATCACAAACACCTGGTCACCCGCCGTCTTGACCGCATCGTCGGCCAGCGCCTGGATGAACGCGGCGGTTTCGTCGTCGGGGTTGGCCGCGGCCCTGTTCAGCGCCTCGGCGCGCGCCTCGGTCTCGCCGAGTGCCATGCCTTTTACCTCGTCCGCGCTCAAGGCATGGGCGCCGGCAGCTATAAACAACGTAGCAGATAAAAGGAATATGCGAATCATCATGAGAAGAACCTGTAGGGTGGGCACAGCAGCCAGCCGGTGCGGCTTGCTGCGATGCCCAGACTGCAATTTCCTTGAAAAACCATGCGCCGGAGCAGTGCAAGAAGTGGGCCAGACCACAAAAAAAACCGCACCTGTTTTTTGCAAACCAGGTGCGGCTTGCGCCGCAGGCCCTCAAAGGGCCTTGCAGAGGCAACCTTACTTGGAAGCCACCTTGGCTGGCTCGTCAGGCTTCTTGTCATTGCCTTCGATGTACGGGCTCCATGGCTTGGCTTTCACCGGACCGGGCGTCTTCCAGACCACGTTGAACTGGCCGTCGGCCTTGATCTCGCCGATAAACACCGACTTGTGCAGGTGGTGGTTCTTCTCGTCCATCTTGGAGACGATGCCCGACGGTGCCTTGAAGGTCTGGCCGGCCATGGCGGCAATCACCTTGTCGGTGTCGGTGGACTTGGCTTTCTCGACCGCCTGTTTCCACATGTTGATGCCGATGTAGGTCGCTTCCATCGGGTCGTTGGTCAGCGGCTTGTCCTTGTGGCCAGCGATGCCCTTGGCCTTGGCGTAGTCCGACCACTTCTTGATGAACTCGGTGTTGGCCGGGCTCTTGATCGACTGGAAGTAGTTCCAGGCCGCCAGATGGCCCACCAGCGGCTTCGTGTCCACGCCGCGCAGCTCTTCCTCACCGACCGAGAAGGCCACGACCGGCACGTCCTTGGCCTTCAGGCCGGCGTTGCCGAGTTCCTTGTAGAAAGGCACGTTGGAGTCACCGTTGATGGTGGACACCACAGCCGTCTTGCCGCCGGCAGAAAACTTCTTCACGTCAGCCACGATGGTCTGGTAGTCCGAGTGGCCGAACGGTGTGTATTTCTCGTCGATGTCGCTGTCTTTCACGCCCTTGCTTTTCAGGTAGGCGCGCAAAATCTTGTTGGTCGTGCGTGGGTAGACATAGTCGGTGCCCAGCAGGACCCAGCGCTTGGCGCCGCCGCCGGCCTTGCTCATCAGGTAATCTACCGCAGGAATGGCTTGCTGGTTGGGGGCTGCACCGGTGTAGAACACGTTTTTGGACAGCTCTTCACCCTCGTACTGCACGGGGTAGAACAGCAGGCCGTTCATTTCTTCAACGACTGGCAGCACCGACTTGCGCGACACCGACGTCCAGCAGCCGAAAATCACCGAGACCTTGTCCTGGCCCAGCAGCTGCTTGGTTTTTTCAGCGAACAGCGGCCAGTTGGAGGCCGGGTCCACGATCACGGGCTCGAGCTTCTTGCCCAGCACACCGCCTTTGGCGTTGATTTCGTCAATCGCCATCAGCACGGTGTCTTTCAACACGGTTTCCGAAATGGCCATGGTGCCCGACAGGCTGTGCAGAATCCCCACCTTGATGGTGCCACCCGACTGGGCATGGGCGGGCAGGACAGACAGGCCCGCCAGGGCGACGGCGGCGCTCAGCGCCTTGAGGGTAAAACGACGTTGCATGTGTGCTTCTCCGGTAGGTAGGTAGTTCGCGTTTCGCCTCGCACAACCGCCAGACGGAGGTTTTTGCGAAGCGATGAAGCGATTCTGGGGACCGGAAAAGGATTGGGGAATACGCCGGGTGGCGTATGCAGGCGAGGACCACAACGAGTGCCGGTTCGCTGCCAAACGTGGTTCAGGGAGGCTGAAGCCCATTGCGGTGCAGTAGCTGGGGCCCTCCTTCCGGCGCCGGCCTGGGGCACCCTCCTCCTTTGACATTTATCTTCATCCGGTTCAGGATGAAACAATGCGCATCAAATTTCCACCCTCCCTGTTCGCGGCCATGGCCGTTTCCGGCTTTCTGCTCGGTTGCCAGTCCACGGGGCAACCCGCCAACAAGCCGCCCTTCGGTTCGTTGGCGCAAATCACATCCATCTCACCCGACACGGGCCAGGTCCTTCACCCGGGTCAGCAAGTCAGGCTAAAGGTCGACGTCAGTTATGTCCTGACCTCGGCATCGGGGACGATCAAGCTTCTCGTTCTGGCTGCCGACAGTTCGGAGCTTGGCCAGGATGTCAAGGTGATCACGAAGGGAAACGGAAAATCCACGCTGGAAACCCAATTCACCGTGCCGGTCACCACCGAGATTCGCGTGTTTGCGCCGCTGGTTGTTCAGGGAGAAAGCTCGGGCTCCGCAGCGGATGGCCGGTCCTACAAGGTGCTTCCCCGTTGAGGGTGGTTCCGGCATTTCCCGGCACCTGACCCTGCGAATTTTTCCGTCAGGGATGCCGCCAGGCTGACGTCAAGGTGCCTCGGGCGGCTCCGGGTCCTCCGCCTGCCGCGCCCGGGCAAACAGATCCCAGGCGGCCATGAACATCGCCGCGATGGCGGGGCCGATGACAAAGCCGTTCAGGCCAAACAGCGCCATGCCGCCCAGCGTGGACACCAGCACCACGTAGTCAGGCATCCGCGTGTCTTTGCCGACCAGCACCGGGCGAAGAATGTTGTCGACCAGGCCGATCACCAGCACGCCGAAGGCGATCAGGATCACCCCCTTGACGATGGCGCCCGTCGCCAGGAAATAAATCGCGACGGGCAGCCACACCATGGCCGCCCCGACAGCCGGCAGCAGCGACAAAAAGGCCATCAGCGTGCCCCACAACACCGGCGCATGCACGCCCAGCACCCACAGGATCAGGCCGCCCAGCGCGCCCTGGATCAGGGCCACCACGATGTTGCCCTTGACCGTGGCGCGAATGACCGTGGTGAACTTGGCCGACAGCTTGCGCTTGACATCCTCATTGAGCGGCACGGCATCCTTGATGCGCATGACCAGGGCCGAGCCGTCGAGCAGCAGGAAGAACAGCAGGTAGAGCATGACAAAAAAACTGACGAAAAAATCGAAGGTGCCTTGCCCGATGTTCAGCGCCTGCGTGGCGAAAAACTGGCTGCCCTTGGTCAGCCCTTCGGTGATCCGCTGCTGCACCAGCCCGAAGTTGTTCATGCCGAAGCGGTCGAGCAGGCCGGTGATCCAGGCCGGCAAGGCCTCGTAGACCTGCTGAAAATAAAGCGCCACACTGAGTTCACCCGACTGCATGCGCTGGTAGACGCTGCCGCCTTCCTGGATCAGCAGCCCGGTCACAATGCCCACCGGCAGAATGACCGCCACCAGGATGATCAGCAGCGTGAGCAGCGCGGCACCAACGCGCCTGGCCGGCATGGCCCTGAGCACGCGCAGGTACAGCGGCTTGAACATGATGGCCAGCACCGCGCCCCAGAACACCGCGCCGTAAAACGGCCAGAGTATCCAGAGGAAGGCCAGCGAGACGGCCAGCAGCAGAAGCAGGAAGGTCTTGTCTTCAAGCGCGGTGGATTTCGCTGCGTCGGGGAGGTTCATGGGTTCACGGTTCCTGCTGAATGGGGGGTATCGCCCGCCGCACAGATGGCACCGGGAAGGCCGGCTTCCGTTTGCGCGGTGAAGCTCTGCCTGATGATCACCTCCATCGAACGGCTCGCTCGCCAGTCCAAAGGTTTGCAGCTTGTGGGACAGGCCGGACAGTTGCTGTCAGCGGGCAACCCGAACCGCCGGGTCAGCGCAAAGAAATGTGTCCCGCTCCGCCAGGGATGTAAAGTCACGCAACACCGTGCAACCTTGCTGGCGCCGACACGTCGATTGGCGTTCAATGGAGCTCATGTTTGCCACTACCGTCAGGAAACCGATGACTTTGACCACAGCCTCCCGAGGTTTATCCCGTACCCTCTTCGCCCTCGCCACCGCAGCGGGGCTGCTGGCATCCGTGGCACACGCCCAGCCAGCCACCGCAGCGCCAGCCACACCGCCGGCGGTTCAGTCACAGCCTGCGCCGGCCGCCTCCGTGGTCTCGACGGCCTCGGCCGCTACCGAGCCCAAATACACCGCCGGGGACATCGCGCGGGCATTCAGCTTCATGGACACCAACAAGGACGGCAAGATCAGCCGAGAGGAGGCCTCCGGCTTTCGCGGCGTGGCCAGGCACTTTGATGAAGCCGACACGAACAGGGACAGCAACCTGTCGCACCAGGAGTTCGAAAGCGGGTTGAACCAGGCCAAAAGCCGCTAACCCGGACGACGCGCTTCCTGGCGCTCGAATCGCCATCCTGTTTCTAGCTTCCTGCCGCCCTTCTGTCATGGCCTCCAGGCCAGTTTAATTTTCTGGAACAGTGACCAGGAACTTTCCTGCCGCCATCTCGCCGCAAGGGCTGCGGACACAAGCGCGGTGACAGAAGCACTGAAAACCGGTGCGGGCCCAAATCTCCTCCGTCTTGCCTGACGCGAATAACGAGTCACCCCTGGGAGATTCCCTTCTTGTGTAGTCGCAGCTTCACGCGGTCGCCAGGGGTGCTTGTTGGCCAGATTCCGGCGCAGCAGCTTCTTGCATCGCTGGGGATGTCTTGCGCGTCTGCATCAACGCCCGGTTCAAAAGTTCTCAGGGCCAACTGGGCAGGGAGAGCAAGCTCTGAGGAAAAATATGTGTTAATGTAACATTCGTATCCTCTAGGTCAGTAACAAAAAAGGCCGTGGTTTCGCAATGAACGAACTCGTCCGACTGGTCGTTTTCTTACTAGATGGCCAGCGCTATGCGCTCCCATTGTCTTGCGTCACGCGCATTGTTTGTGCTGTGGAGGTCATGCCCATTCCGAACGCGCCGGCCATTGTGTTCGGTGCCATTAACCTGCAGGGGAGCGTGATTCCGGTACTCGATGTCCGGCAACGTTTTCAGTTGCGGCGGCGGGAGATCGGTGTCGCTGACCAGTTCCTGATCGCGCAAACCCTCTGGCGATCGGTGGCTTTGGTCGTCGACGAGGCTCAGGGACTGGTCGAGTGCGATGCCTCCAATGTGGTCAACCCGAACCTGATCACACCCGGTCTTGAGCAGTTCCAGGGCGTGGTCAAGCTCGATGATGGCCTGGTGCTGATTCACGACCTGGAAAAGTTCCTGTCGCTGGACGAGGCGCGCGCGCTGGATGAAGCGATGGAGCACGCCGAATGAAGGGCGGGGAAATCCAGCAAGCGCAGTGCACGCCGCCATGGCCGGCACTGAGCGAGTTCATCGCCCAGAAGATGGGGTTGCACTTTCCGCGTGAGCGCTGGGACGACCTCAAGCGCGGACTGGCCGGCGCGGCGCAGGAATTCGGTTTCGACGATACCGCGGCGTGCATCGACTGGCTGCTGGCGAAGCCGCCGACACCCACTCAATTGCAGGTGCTTGCGAGTCATCTGACCATCGGCGAAACCTATTTCTTCCGGGACCCGCAAACCCTGGAAGCACTTGCCGGCACCATCCTGCCCGAACTGATCCGTGCCCGCAGGGGCCGTGAGCAGCGGCTGCGCATCTGGAGCGCGGGCTGCTGCAGCGGCGAGGAGCCGTATTCGCTGGCGATCCTGCTGCACCAGGCGCTGCCCGACCTGCCGGACTGGCAGGTGACAATCACCGCGACCGATATCAACAGGCAATTCCTGCACAAGGCTGTCGCAGGCGTCTACGGCGAGTGGTCGTTCCGCAATGCGCCGGAGGGGCTCAAGGAGCGCTATTTCACACGCACCGCGGAGGGCCGCTACGCCATCGTGCCGCAGATCAGGAAGCTGGTGAACTTCGAGCACCTGAACCTGGCGCAGGACGCCTATCCGTCGCTGGGGACTGACACCAATGCGATGGATCTGATCTTCTGCCGCAATGTGCTGATGTATTTCACACCGCAGCAGACCCGCACGGTGATCGGCAAGCTGCGTCATTCGCTGCTCGAAGGCGGCTGGCTGGTGGTGAGTCCCAGCGAAGCATCGCATGCCCTGTTTCCGCAGTTCCTCACGGTAAATTTCCCTGGCGCGATCCTCTATCAAAAGAGCGCTGCGACGAGTCCTGCGACGCTTCGGCCAGAACCGCAATGGGTGCCGGAACCTGTCGGCGAGCTGGCCGGCCATGTCGCACCGGAGAGCGACGCAGCGGCGCCGTGGTGGCTGCCGCCAGCGGCCGCTGCACCAGCAGACCCCCCGCCGGCTGCGCCACCGGAACAGCCCGCGCCTGTGGAAACAGCGCTCACGCCCGCTGCCGTGGCGCAGGCGCTCTATCAGCAAGGCCTCTACTCGCAAGTGGTTGACACCTTGCTCGCCGCCCTGGCCGAACATGCACCCGGGCCGCCGGCATTTTCACTGCTGGCCCGGGCGCTGGCCAATCAGGGCCGGCTGGCTGACGCGCTTGCATGGTGCGAGCGCTGGATTGCCGCCGACAAACTCGATTCCTCCGCCCATTACCTGCGCGCGGTCATTCTGCTGGAGCAAGGCGACTTCGGGCAGGCGCGCACCTCGCTGCAGCGGGCGACCTATCTCGAGCCTGGCTTTGTGCTGGCCCATTTTTCGCTCGGCAATCTCGCACGCAGGCGCGGCCATCACGGCGAATCGGATAAACATTTTGCCAACTCGCTGGAGCTGCTGCAGCGTTACCAGGCGGACGACCTTCTGCCCGAATCCGACGGGCTCACCGCCGGACGGCTCACCGAAACCATCACGTCGATGACAGCACTGGAAACTTCTCCATGACGGGCGAGACCCGTATTTCCGCCGTGCCTGACGCCAGGCACATCCTGCGCGCCCGGGCGCAGGCGCTGGCGCGCCTCCCGGCGCGCGCCAGCGCCGAATCATCGCTGCAGTTGCTCGAGTTCCGTCTCGCGCGGGAAAGCTATGCGCTCGAGACCCGTCATGTGCGCGAGGTTTATCCGCTGAAGAACCTGACGCCGCTGCCCTGTACCCCGCCGTTTGTGCTTGGCATCGTGAATGTGCGGGGCCGCATCACGCCGGTGATCGACATCAAGAAATTCTTCGACCTGCCCGACCAGGGCTTGACCGACCTCCACCGCATCATCCTGGTTCGCGGCGACGGTATCGAACTGGGCCTGCTGGCGGACGTGATCGTGGGCGTGCGGACCCTTCCCGTGGACAGCCTGCAGGCCTCGCTGCCGACCCTCACCGGGATCCGGGCCGACTACCTGAAAGGCGTGACGGCGGACCGCCTGGTGGTGCTTGATATCGACCGCATCCTGGCGGATCCGAAAATCATCGTTCACGATGAGGTGGACATCTAAACACAATACGGTTCAATTCAGCACCACACCCCGTTCGGGTCGAAATCAGGACGAACGGTTTCATTGAACGGTATGGCATCTCAATACGAACAAGCAAGGGAGGGCTGATTCATGAAATGGAATGTCGGAACCAAGATTGCCGCCGGCTTTGGCCTGGTGCTGGTGGTTTTTGTGATGGTCGGCGCAGCGTCCTACCATGCGACGACCCAGCTGATCGAGGCATCGAACTGGCGCAGGCATACCTTTCGGGTGCTGGCTGATCTCGATCAGCCGACTCTTTTTCTAAAAGAAGTGGAGCTCGGAAATCGCAGCTACTATCTCACGGACCAGGATCGGTTTCTCGAGCAATCCCGGGCCGCGGCGGCGAGCATCGACCCGGTCCTGCAACAAATTCGAAAACTGACATCTGACAATCCGCGGCAGCAGCAGCGCCTCGACGTCCTGGAGCCATTGATCAGGAAGCGCCTCGACTTTGCCGCGGAAACGGTCAAGCTGTACCGGGCCGCAGGGCAGAAGGCGGCCATCGAGCGCGTCAGTAGCGGCGGCGGCAAAGCAATGAACGATGAGATCCGCAAGATCCTCGATCAGATGCAGAGCGAGGAGACCGCCTTGCTCAAACAACGAACCGAAGAGTCGGATGCCAATGCCCAGAACGCGAAATGGGTCATCGTGCTCGGCACGCTCGCCGCACTGGCGCTCGCGACACTGACCGGCCTCCTGATCACGCGCAACATTTCGCGGCCGCTGCAGGGGCTGACGGCCGCGGCCGAACGGATCACGATCGGCGATCTGAGCGTCCAGGTGGCGGCGGACACACGCAGCGACGAAGTAGGCGTGCTGGCGCGGACCTTCGACCGCATGACCCAGTCTCTGCGCGCGATGGCGGGCGCTGCCGAACAGATCGCCGCCGGCGATTTGCGCTCGACCATCCAGCCCCAGTCGCCCAACGATGTCCTGGGCAACGCCTTTGCGCGCATGGTCGAGAATCTGCGCGCGCAGATTCGCGACCTGGTGGAAGGCGCCAACGTGCTGGGTTCGGCGGCCAGCGAGATCGTCGCGTCGACCACCCAGCTGGCCGCCAGTGCCAGCGAGTCGGCGGCGGCGGTGAGCGAGACCACCACCACGGTGGAAGAAGTGCGGCAGACGGCGCAGGTGGCCAGCCAGAAGGCCCGGCTGGTCGCCGACAGTTCACAGAAAGCCGTGCAGAGTGCCCAGAGCGGGCGTAAGTCCTCCGCTGACGTGGGCGCCGGCATGGAGCGCATCCGCCTGCAGATGGAGGCGATTGCCGCCAGCATGGTGCGACTCTCGGAGCAGAGCCAGACCATCGGCCAGATCATCGCCACCGTGGAAGACCTGGCCACGCAGTCCAACCTGCTGGCCGTCAACGCCGCGATCGAGGCGGCCAAGGCCGGCGAGCATGGCAAGGGCTTCGGCGTGGTGGCGCAGGAGGTCAAGAGCCTGGCCGAGCAGTCGCGCCAGGCGACCAACCAGGTGCGCACCATCCTGGGCGACATCCAGAAGGCGACGGCGACGGCGGTGATGGCGACCGAGCAAGGCGGCAAGGCAGTGGAAGCGGGCGCCCGGCAGAGCGAAGTGGCGGGCGAAGCGATCCAGGCGCTGGCCGGCAGCGTGACCGAGGCGGCGCAGGCGGCAACGCAGATTGCGGCGTCGAGCCAGCAGCAGCTGGTGGGGGTGGACCAGGTGGCCGGGGCGATGGAAAGCATCAAGCAGGCGAGCGCCCAGAACATGGCAGGTGCCAGGCAGCTGGAGACCGCGGCGCGCAACCTGAGCGAGCTCGGCCAGCGGCTCAAGCAGATGGTCCAGCGCTACCAGGTGTAGGGAGCGAATTCCCGATGAGCACCCAGGACGACGAATTCCTCCAGCAACTCCGGGCTATCTTCAAGCTCGAAGCCGCCGAGCATTTGCAGGCCATCACGGCCGGTTTGCTGGAACTGGAGAAAACACCTGCGCCCGCAGAGCAGCGAGAGATCGTGGAGACGGTGTTCCGCGCCGCGCACAGTTTGAAAGGCGCCGCGCGGGCCGTTGATTTCACCCAGATCGAGTCGCTGTGCCAGTCGCTGGAAGACGTGTTCGCGTCCTGGCGGCAACAGCAGAGCGCCCCGTCACTCGACGCGCTCGACGCCTTGCACCGCTCGCTCGACGCCATGACAGCCGCCATGAGTGCACCGCAGACTGCAGGCGGCGCGCCTGCGCCTTCGCCATCGGCTCGGCCAGCGTTCGATCCGCCGCCGCCCCCCCCGGCAGTCTCCGAACCCACGTCGGCGGACATGGTGCCGCCGGCGCCGCACACACCTGCAAAAACGTTGCCCCCGGAAGAAACCGTACGTATCAGTGTCGCCAGACTGGACGCGCGTCTGGTGGAAGCGGAGGAAATGCTCGCGGTGAAACTGACCTTCGGCCAGCGTGTAGGAGACTTGGGGGAGCTTGCGCACCGCTTCGAGACCTGGCGCGGTGAATGGGCGGCGGTCGAACCGCAAGCGCGCGCGCTGCGCCAGCACATGGACCGGCCAGTGCCCGGCGGCGCCGGGCACTGGCCCGGGGCGGGACTGAGCCGGCTACTGGACTTTCTTGACTGGAACAACGAGCAACTCAAAGCGCTTGAAGGCAAAGTGACGGCGTTGACCCGTACCGCGGAGCAGGACCGCTATGCCGTCGGAAAGCTGGTGGACGATCTGCTGGAGGATTCCAAGAAGCTGCTGATGTTGCCATTTGCCACGCTGTCGGCAGCGTTTCCGAAGCTGGTGCGCGATTTGTGCCGCGATCTGGGCAAGGAGGCTGAGCTCAAGATCCACGGCGAGCACATCGAAATCGACAAGCGCATTCTGGAGGAAATGAAAGACCCGCTCATTCATCTGTTGCGAAACAGCCTGGATCATGGGGTGGAAACTTCGGCCGAACGCAAGCGGCGCGGCAAGCCATTGAGCGCAACGATCAAGCTGGCGGTGTCGCAACTCAGCGGCAACAAGGTTCAGTTAACGGTGTCCGACGACGGCGCCGGCATCGACGCAGGCAAGGTCAAGGCGTCGGCGGTCAAGCGCGGGCTGATCTCGGCGGAAGAAGCGGCGCAGCTCAGCGAGACCGAATCGCAGGCGCTTATTTTCCGCTCTGAAGTGTCCACCAGTCCGATCATCACGCAGCTGTCGGGCCGCGGGCTGGGACTGGCCATCGTGCAGGAAAAAGCCAACAAGCTGGGCGGGGTGGTATCGGTTGACAGCCAGGCGGGCGTCGGAAGCGTTTTCCGGATTGAACTGCCTGCGACGCGGGCCACCTTTCGCGGCATCCTGGTCAAGGCCGCCGGGCGGCTGCTGGTGGTGCCCACGGCCCAGGTCGAGCGCGTGGCGCGCGCCCGGCCCGACAACGTTCAAACCGTCGAAGGGCGCGAGACCCTCTCGTTTGACGGGCGGGCGATGGCCCTGGTGT
>Ga0207973_100274_pt1 | contig 19346 bp, 24 predicted proteins | sample LakWasMe82_HOW10_2_FD_183908 | JGI IMG/M metagenome (GOLD analysis project Ga0207973, IMG submission 183908) | Freshwater sediment methanotrophic microbial communities from Lake Washington under simulated oxygen tension - Sediment Metagenome... | ecosystem: Environmental > Aquatic > Freshwater >... | reverse complement strand
CATGGCTTCACCCACAGCGCCGGTAGCGCCAACCACGGCAACGTTATATAGCTTAGTCATCTTATCCACCCTTCTTTGCTGAAACAGCTGTACGCACCCATAATATGGCAATGTAATCTAAACATAGGCCGGACGATAAAACTGCAACTTTCTTTGTCATTAACTTTACAACCTTTATATATAGTAAAAACCACTCTTAAATGGATTAACTTAGCGTGCTGTTGGATTGCGCTTTTGCACGCTAGTCCAGAACAGCAAAAACTTTTTTAGTGATGTCATCGACACTACCGACACCGGCTATCGAACTGAACTTGACCTGCTGCGCCGGTGCCGAATAAAACCCTACCAACGGTTTAGTCTGTTCATGATAAACGCTGAGTCGTTTACGCACGGTTTCTTCTTTATCGTCATCGCGCTGAATCAAAGGCTCGCCGGTCACATCATCAAGCCCCTCAACCTTAGGCGGATTAAACGCAACATGATAGGTGCGCCCTGATTGCAAATGCACCCTTCTGCCGGCCATGCGTTTTACAATTTCCTCATCGTCCACCACAATTTCAATGACCGTATCAATAATAACGCCCATATCGTTCAAGCCTTCGGCTTGAACGATAGTCCGGGGAAAACCGTCCAGCAAAAAGCCGTTAGCGCAATCGGCTTGAGTAATGCGTTCTTTGATCAACCCTAAAATAATGTCATCGGAAACCAGGCCGCCGGCATCCATTACTTTTTTTGCTTCAATACCCAAAGGCGTCCCTTCCCGCACTGCGGCCCGCAACATGTCACCCGTTGAAATTTGCGGAATAGCGTATTTTTCAGTAATAAATTGAGCTTGGGTTCCTTTACCGGAACCGGGACTCCCCAACAGGATGATGCGCATAACTAACTCCATTGTGTCGCTAAGACAGATTTAGACTCTAACATAACAGCTCGCGTAACTCGGATTAGCTTAATCCGACCCGCAAAACCAAACAAAAGTGTGACTGATCATTTTATAACACATCAAATTTTATCTCTTGTAAAAATACGTTTATTTCCCTATTCTTACTCGGTTTTTTACATATTCAGGGGAATAATAATGCGTGTTGAAGATTTAATGACTTCAAAAGTATTTACAGTCGAGCAACACGATTTGATTGATCGTGTTTTTTTCTTGATTCATTACGAAAGAATTCGTCACTTACCTGTCATTGAAAAAGGCAAAGTGATCGGCATTGTCTCCGATCGAGACCTGTACAAAGCGCTGGGTCCAAAAAGCAACTCCAATGCCATTGAAGCGGCAACCGGCACAGGCGCTACAGAACTGCATGTAATTCCGAAAAAGGTGCAGCATATCATGCACCGGGGCGTAATAACCGTTAGCCCTGACACCTATGCCTCGGAAGCTGCGGCAAAAATGGCCGACAATAAAATCGGCGCTTTGCCTGTCGTCGATAAAGACAACAAACTGCTCGGCATCCTATCCTCCACCGACATACTGCGGGTTTTTTCAAAGATCGAAAAAGCCAGCGAAGAAAGAGATAAAAGAATCGCAGCCGGCATCAGTCATAAATAATAACGACGCAACTCGCGTCATCCCAAAAGCCCCTATGTAACGGGGCTTTTTTGTTTTAACCGGCAACCAACCATGACCCATAAAACCCTGTCCGATCAACCTGTTAAAACCGCGACATTAACATGGTTAAAATCCGTCATCATTGAGCACGGCATCTGTCCGTTCGCAAGGCGCGAACTGGAACGAGGCAGCATTCACTTCAGCGTCGATCGCGACACAGAAATCGAACAATGCTTACTGAACCTGATACTTGAATGTGATCGACTGGATACCGAACCCGGTATTGAAACCACGCTGCTGATTTATGCAGATGCGTTCGCAGAATTCGACGATTATCTGGATTTTGTTGAAATAGCTGAATCGCTGTTGATTGAACAAGGCTATGAAGGCACTTACCAGCTGGCAAGTTTCCATCCGGATTACTGCTTTCAAGGCAGCGATTCGGACGACGCCGCAAATTACACCAACCGCTCCCCCTACCCCATGCTGCACTTGCTACGGGAAACCGGCATAGAACAGGCCGTCGCCGGTCACCCCGATCCGGAAGGTATCCCGCAACACAATATCGAATTAACCCGAAAACTGGGCTTAGCCAAAATGCAGGCTTTATTAGCGGCATGTTATCCGCTTAAGCCATGATTTTTTTTATTCTTGCTGCTTAAAAGCCTCTAATTCCTTAGCCCGCGCCGCCGTAGCGGACATGAAACAATCATTTGCACTGACCCCGGCTATCGTTCCGCCATCAGGGTCGTAATAAAAATCGCAGTTAGCCTTTCTGTATTTAAGCCATAAGCGTTGGGCTTCCTGTAACTGCTGCTTACGTTCGGGAGCAAGGCCGGCCATAACGTCCTTATACGCTTTGTTTAAGCGCACATCCTGTCGTTCCGTTTCCGCATTCATACATTCAATCATTGACGAGGTAACGCCACCGGCTTGCTCCATGCAACTTGAAAATGTTTGACTTAAACCATCGTCGGCAAAGGCCGGTTGAACCGCTGCGGCTATCAATCCGGCAATCACCAAATATTTAAAATACGACATCATGATTGTCGTCTTTCAGTTTTATACTCATCGTACCTCAACATTCGGCGCCTTTGCCCCCTTTCCTGTTGAAGAGAGTTGGGGCGAGGAGATTCATTTGAAGTGTAAACAGTGCATAAAAGCAGCCCAAAAATCACTTAGCCTCTTCCACTGATTCGTCAGCTGTTCCAGCCGCAACTTCGATTTTTTTGGCTGCAAACGCGTTTTCATTGACGGGTGCTTTATATTCGACACTGTCTTCAGGCTCGGTCGCCGCGTCATCCTTTGCCGCAACTTCAGCTGCTTCGTTTATAAGAGCACCTTCGGCATGATCAACTTCATCACTTTCAGTTATCGGCGCATCAACAACGACTTCTGATGCAACAGCTTCTCCCTCGGCTTCAACGTTAGCATTTTCGGCAACCGCCTCGCTAACTTCAACAGCCGCCGCTGCCGGTTTTTTATTTAAAGAGTCCATAAAGTCGACAAACCAGTCCAGCTGCTTAACACGGTCAAGATCCGGATCGGCAAGAATATCGGCGACGACCGGTAAATAGCCCTTGTTTTTAGAGATTTCCAACGCATTCAGACAGCCTTCTTTCTCGCCTCGCAAGCCATAAATACAAGCTACATTATAAGAGGCCGACCCGGCCTGAATCGCATTGGCCTTTTCGAAATAACTTTTGGCCCTTCCATATAAACTATCCTTGGCATCAACCGCTTTAACCCGAGCCAATTCCATATAAGCAACGCCGCCATCCAATGCTGCGCCAAGATAGGCGGGCTCAAGAGTCAGACAAAAGGAGAATTTAGCGATGGCATCCTGATAAAGATTGGCGGCAGACTCGCCCGACTTGCTTCTGGCCTGATGCAGCAAAGCAAGTCCCCAGTTATATAAAGCCTCGGCAATCAACGGCTCGTTAGCGACAACTTCTGCATAATCCTGATAAACCTTTTTAAACAGTTGATCGGCCGTATGGCCTTCGCTGCTGCGCGCCTCCGTTGTTTGTTTTATGGCGGCTTTCAACTTGGATTTCTTTGTTATTGACTCAAAAAACGACATGATTTATCTCTCTTGATTTAGTAATTTATAATCGCAAGCTATAGAATAACAGCAGAGCAGATAACGACACTAATCCAAATGTGTTAATAACGCACCACCTACCCACAACAAAGAGAAAATCATGAATGAATCAAACGGTTGCGATATTGCCAGAGAAAAAGTAAATCTGGAAACATCGCAAATTGCCTGGAAGGAATTGCAACGTTTTTTTGCCGCCGGCGCTGCGGTATTTGTTGCCTCAGAGCTGGATTTAGTCGATGTAGCCTATCAGTTTTCCATCGACAATAAAGACCGGGTTGCGGAGTGGATGCAAAGCAATCAGGTTGCGCTGGTATCCGATCAACAGGCAACCGACTGGATTGAGGCTGATGCCGAAGTATGGGCCGTTGTCGTCAAACCCTGGATATTGGTTCAGAAATAAGTCGCACCGTTTAAGGCATGTTTGCCTTAAGCTTTCCCTCTTGAACCGGATCTTCCCTTGCCTCTTGATTCGATCCGCTTACTATCGGGCTGCTTAACCCCGCGAACCGACGGTTTAGCGCCACGAACAGCCGGTTTTTTAGTGTGGCGAAAATCCTTTTTACCGGTCGTTTTATTGGGCGCGTTCTTTTTAGGCGCATCGATCACTTTCAGTGAAACAGGCTCATAACCGGTATCGGCCACACGCGGAATTTGCCGCTTGAGCAGTTTCTCAATTTCCACCAGCATCCAGGCTTCTTCCGGACACACCAGCGACAAGGCCTCGCCATCGGCGCCGGCCCGTCCGGTACGGCCAATGCGGTGAATGTAATCTTCCGGCACTTGCGGCAAATCGAAATTCACCACATGCGGCAAGTCGTCAATATCCAGACCGCGCGCGGCAATATCGGTGGCGACCAATACCGAAACCTTGCCGGTTTTAAACTGCTCCAGCGCCTTGTTGCGTGCGCCCTGCGTTTTATCGCCATGCAGCGCCGCCGTGCGGATGCCGTCCTCAATCAGCTGCTTTTCCAGACGATCGGCTCCGTGCTTGGTGCGCACGAATACCAACACCTGTTTCCAGTTATTGCTGCCGATCAGGTAAGACAATAATTCCCGCTTGTACTCGCGGCCGATGCCGTAAACACGTTCCGAGACGTTGTCAGCCGTGGCATTTTGCTTGGCGACTTCGACTTCAACAGGATTGTTCAGCAACTGCGCCGCCAGCGATTTGATCGCATTGGGCACGGTCGCGGAAAACAACAAGCTCTGGCGCTTCTTGGGTATCAGCGCCATCAGTTGCTTAATATCGGGCAAAAAGCCCATATCGAGCATGCGGTCCGCTTCATCCAGCACCAGCATTTCCACGTTGGACAGATTGATATTGCGCTGCTGCACATGGTCGATCAAGCGCCCCGGCGTCGCCACCACGATGTCGCAGCCCCGGCGTAATTGACGGGTCTGGATGCCGATGCTCGCGCCGCCGACCACCGCTTCCGCATGGAACGGCAAATGCGCGCCGTACGTTTTTACGCTTTCATAGACCTGCGCGGCCAATTCACGGGTCGGCACTAAAATCAGCGCGCGAACGCGGCGCGGCTTTTGATGCGGATCATGATTCTCGGCCAGCCGTTGCAATAACGGCAAAGTAAAACTGGCGGTTTTTCCGGTGCCGGTTTGCGCGCCGGCCAACACATCCTTGCCTTCAAGGATCAAGGGAATGGCTTTTTGTTGCACCGGCGTAGGGGTGACGTAGCCCTGATCGGCTACGGCTTTAAGAAGTTCGTCGGCTAAACCGAGCTGGGCGAAAGACATTTTTGAAATCTCAGGTAAAAGGTGAAAAAGGCAAAAGACGAAGGGCTAAAGGCGAAGGACTCCAGCCGAACGGAGTTGCAAACCCCATCCGGCTTGTACAAGACTCAAGGCTCAATATCTCACGCGGCCTTTTTCGCCTTTCGTCTTGAGCCTTTCGCCTGCTTTTCATCCCCCCGTCATATTCATATAGCGCAATATAACCGGCTGCTCGTTAATATTAAATTCGTGTTTTTCCGGTTTAATCAGCATCGCATCGACAATGGCCTGTTTCAGCACCGCCATGTCGCCCGGATGATCCCTGATGACTTGCTTTAAATCGACCGAATGCTCATTGCCCAGGCATAACAACAAACGCCCTTCAACGGTTAAGCGCACCCGGTTACAAGTGCTGCAAAAGTTCTCGCTGTGCGGGGAAATAAAACCGACGCGGGTTTGCGTCCCTGCCACATTAAAATAATTGGACGGCCCGCCGGTCTTTTCAGGCGTGGCGACTAAAGCGAAATTCCTCGCCAAATCGGCCTTGATCAAATCGCTGGAATAATAAGCGTCCGCCCGGTCATGCTGGCTGACAACGCCCAGCGGCATTTCCTCGATAAAACTGATGTCGATGCCGTTATCGACCGCAAACCGAACCAGGTCGTTCACTTCGGTATGGTTCCTGTCCTTAAGAATGACCGCATTGATTTTGATCCGCTCGAAGCCTGCCTCCTTGGCGGCCTGAATGCCTCTGAGCACCTGACGCAAATCGCCGGTTCGGGTTATCGCCTTAAACTTGTCGGCATCCAGCGTATCCAGGCTGATATTGATGCGTTTGACGCCCGCCGCTTTTAACGACGACGCCATCGTTTCAAGCTGGGAGCCGTTAGTCGTTATCACCAGCTCGTTCAGGCTTTCGATACGCCCGATATTTTGCAGCAGCTCCAACGCACCTTTCCTGACCAAAGGCTCGCCGCCGGTGATCCTGATCTTTTTCACGCCCAATTCGGCGAAGGCTTGCGCCAGCGTATAAATTTCTTCCAGCGTCAAAACCTGCGCGCGCGGCAAGAAGGTCATATCTTCAGCCATGCAATACAGACAACGGAAATCACAACGGTCGGTAATCGAGATTCTCAAATAATCAACAGTTCTGCCGAAGCGGTCGATTAATTGAGCGGGGGGGAACGGATGAGTCATTAGCGCGGCGATAAAAAATCCAAGACGCCAATATTAACATAGTATTGGGCTTTTATAGAGCGCATCTGCCAACGACTTGAACCATCCATCTGTAGGGGCGAATTTATTCGCCCCTGTCAATTGGCAAACAGGTAATCACAACACGGCATATCTAAAAACCAAGCCAGATAAAAGTTGCCAAAAATCCGGCCACCGCTTATCGTCAGCTCATTTACAACGTTATCGCAGAACTGACCAAAGCATGGATACCGCAACCATAGAGGATTTAGCCTATTTCATGAAAAAGGCAAAAGCCAATAACCGCAGCCCGATCTTCTTTTTAGGCGCAGGCGCATCCAGAACCGGCGGAATTCCGTTAGCCAATGAGATTGCCGAAACCATATTGGCAGAGCATGCAGACAACCCGAGAATAAACAAATTAACGGCAGAAGATAAGACCTACGCCAAGCTGATGAATTGTTTAGACCCAAACGAACGCAATGAATTGCTCAAAGGCTATGTCAACGACAGCAAAATCACGTCACCCACATCTACCTTGCCCAGCTGATGACGCGGGGCTATGCCGATTACGTGCTGACCGTCAACTTCGACAACCTGATGCTCAAAGCCTTGGCCTTATTCAATGAATTCCCGTCGACTTACGACATGGCGATCCTTAACGACCTGACCACCTCGACGTTCAAGGAAAAATCGGTGGTCTATCTGCACGGACAGCACCACGGCTTATGGCTGTTGAACACCGCGCAGGAAATGGCCAAAGTCAACGACCTCGTCCCGAAAATATTGCACAGCATCAAGGACGGACGGCCCTGGGTATTCGTCGGCTACAGCGGCAACGATCCCGTTTTTGAGCACATAAAAGGCCTGGGGAGGTTTGACAACGGCCTGTACTGGATCGCTTTTAATAATGAAAAGCCCAGCGACGAGGTTCGCCAAGGCTTACTGGAACAAAGCCACAGCAACGCCTTTGTCATCGAAGGCTACGATGCCGATTCCTTCATGCTTAAACTGAATACCGCATTGGGATTGCCGGAACCCACAATCATCGACAAGCCTTTTACCTCAATCAGGGCAATGCTGGACAATATTGTCGATATAGACGACCGGGAGCATTTCAAAGGCGTAAAACAACGCCTTGAAATCGCCAAGCGTCGGGTCGATGAGGCGATTTTGCAATTCGATCAAGGCAAATTCGAGGCCGCCGGTAAAACCCAAGCCAAGGCCGAAAGCGATTTATTGCAAAAGGAAATCATCGACTTGATGATTAAGGGGGACTATCAACCGGACACGATTGACCGGATAGCGGCTAAGGCAGCCATTTTAAACGATGCCGGGGGCAACGTTTTATTAGCGGACTTATATTACAACTGGGGAAACAATCTGGGGAATCTGGCCGCGACACAAGCAGGCGGCGAGGCCGAAGCCATGTACCGGCAAGCCTTAGACAAATACCAAAAGGCCATCGAGATACAACCAAATGATCACCAAGCCTACAACAACTGGGGAAACGCTCTACTAAATTTAGCCAAGATCCAATCGGGCGGCGAAGCTGAAGCCTTGTATCGGAAGGCCTTGGAAAAATGCCAAAAAGCAGTCGACTTGGGCGGAAGTTGTTACAACCTCGCCTGCACTTACGCCCTGATGCAAAACAAGGACAATGCGCTGTTGCACTTAAACAGGAGCCTGGAAAATAAACAGATCAAACCCGAATTTGTAACCGCCGATACGGACTGGGCAGGTTTTCTGGACGATGAGGATTTCAAAGCCGTCATCAATCGATATGCAAAGCTGTAGGGGCGAATTTATTCGCCCCATATCACCGAACAAACTGGTTCAGACAAATCCATCTGCAATGGGCGAATGAATTCGCCCCTACAACCAGATTGCATCCCATAAGGGGTAATCTGCAATTTGTTCTACCAACCCGGCACGTAATGGGTTAGCGACGATATACCGGGCAATTTTTTTAATATCCTCTTCTTTTCGTAGCCCATGATCGTAAAAACCGCGTTGCCATATTGTGCCTTTGTGCTTTAAATGTGCGTTGAGTTCAATGGCAGTTCTGCCTTTTAAATCCTTGATGACATTTGATAACGATTTGGTCTCGCCTAATTGGAACAGCCAATGCAAATGATCCGGCATCACAACCCAGGCAATTGAATCCAGCTCTTTTTCTTCATGCAAGCGGCGCATTTGACGCACCACTATGCGGCCGCAATTTATATCACTGAACCAAGTTTTGCGGTTTTCTGTGCATAGTGTCACATGATAGACCTGGTGCGCTTGAGAAAAACGGCCTTTTAGCAGATCGTCACGGGGCATGTTTATTCCGGTTCCGGGGCGAATGAATTCGCCCCTACAGTATCTTCCAGAAAAACCCTGATTGCGGCTATTCCCTGCCCGCCGCTTTGCCGCGCTGTACTCAGGCTGGATTCGGTCATGCCACCCAGGGCGTAAACAGGCAGGTTGACCTTGGCGACCAAGTCGGCAAATTGCTCCCAGCCCAGCGAAGGAGCGCTCGGATGGGTTTGGGTTGCCAACACCGGAGCCAGTACGACAAAATCCACGCCTATGTTTTGCGCATGTTGCAGTTGCTCAAGGTTGTGACACGATGCGGCTAACCACTTGCTGTTTTCGGGACGCTTGATCAAAGCCATCAAGTGACTGCTGGTCAGGTGGATGCCATCCACTTCGACTGAGCATTCAACGGTGGAATTCATTAACAGCACGGCTTGTTGCTGTTTGCATAACGGGTAGGCCTGTTCGATAAACTTTGCGACGGCTGCGGGCGGCAGGTTTTTCAATCTGGCCTGGATCAGCTTGACGCCCCGGTTCAATATTTTTTGCAGGTTCGACAGCAACAAGGCTTCATCTGCGTCATCCAGAATCGCGTAATGATGCGGCAATCGGGCGGCGGTGATGATCGGCCGGTTGGCGGCGGGGAATGCGTGATGTTCCAATTCAGCTGGTGTTACCCATTTAAACGGCTGGCCTTCCAAGCTTTTAGCTTCGCCTGAAAACTGCTCGACCAGGAAAACGTTTAGCTGCACAAACCGGTCGGGGTACTGGTGGCTGACGGTAATCAACGGTGTTGCCGCTGTGACGGTGATGTTCAGTTCTTCCTTGAGTTCGCGGGCCAGCGCTTGTTCTGCGGTTTCCGATGCTTCAATCTTGCCGCCGGGGAATTCCCACAGGCCGCCTTGGTGCAAATCGGCATGGCGCAAGGAAATCAGGATTTTTCCTTCCGGGTTTTTGACTACGCCTACGGCGACTTGGAGTGGGTTCATTTATTTAGTGGGACGCAGGAACGGTCATCGTAATACACAAGCTTCTGAGGTATACCGTCATTCCGGCAGGGATGCAGGAGGTAGAATCGCGTCTGGAACAGCGATCGAGAGCAATGCATGGAGCAATTGCCGAGAACACAGGGATATGAAAAAATATGTCTAAAAATTGTCTCATCTAGCTAAAAACGGTTAGCAAGTCTGAAGTTTGCCATCCATGCCTACTGGATCCCGGCATTCCCTGCCGGGATGACGAAGTCTCATTATTTTCCACGTTCCGGCACCTTTCGCCTTGTGCCTTTCACCTGCTTTTAAGTCCTATATTCCGCATTGATCTTCACATACTCATATGACAAATCGCAGGTTAACACTTCCTGAACCGCACTGCCGCGGCCCAGTTTGACGGTCACGGTGATCTCTTGCTGATTCATCACCCGCTGTCCGGCTTCTTCGGTGTAGTCGTCGGCCCTACCGCCGTTTCTGACGATGCAGACATCGTCCAGATACAGCTGCACGTCTTCCAGCACCATGTTTTCAACGCCGGCGCGGCCCACCGCCGCGAGTATCCGTCCCCAGTTCGGGTCGCTGGCGAAGAAAGCGGTTTTAACCAGCGGCGAATGGGCGATGGTTTTGCCGACACGCACGGCTTCTTCATCGCTCAAGGCCTGCTCGACGACGATGCGCATCAGCTTGGTTGCGCCCTCGCCGTCCCTGACGATGGCTTCCGCCAGTTGTTTGCAGACGGTCATCACAGCATCGGCAAATATTTGATAATGTTCGCTGTCCTGTTTGATTTCAGGAGCCTGCGAGCAACCGCTGGCCATCAACACGCAGGCGTCATTGGTCGAGGTGTCGCCATCGACGGTGATGCGGTTGAATGATTGCTCGACGGCCAACGCCAGACAATTCTGCAACAAGGCTTGGTCGATTTTCGCATCGGTGGCCATAAAGCCCAGCATAGTCGCCATATTGGGCTGGATCATGCCCGCGCCTTTGGAAATACCGTTGATGGTGATGGTTTGGCCGTCGATTTCGATGACTTTGGATACGCCTTTCGGGAACGTATCGGTGGTCATGATCGCCTGGGCGGCCTTGTCCCAGTTGGCGGTATCCAGATTGCTTACGGCTTCCCGCAAGGCGGCTTTGATTTTGCCCACCGGCAGCGGTTGGCCGATCACCCCGGTTGAAAAAGGCAGCACCTGGACTGCCTCACCGTCGACCACTTCGGCAAGGTCGGCGCAGGTCGCCAACGCGTCCTTCATGCCCTGCTCGCCGGTGCCGGCATTGGCATTACCGGAATTGATCAGCAACCAGCGCGGCGCATGAGCCAGATTCGCTTTTGCGACATGCACGGGCGCTGCGCAAAAGGCGTTTTGGGTAAACACCGCCGCGCAGGTCGAATGCTCGGCCATTTGTATCACCAGAATATCATCCCTGACCGTTTGCTTGATGCCTGCGTTCGCTGTACCCAGCGTTATGCCTGCTACCGGGTGCATGGTCGGAAAACTGCACTGCCCTACTGCCATAAGTTAAGCCTCGTTTGATTTTGATTTACCACGAAGACACGAAGTTTTTCTTCGCGCTCTTCGTGTCTTCGTGGTGATTTTTTTCTTAAAACACGCGTCAGACCTTAAAAAACACAAACACATTATCGATTTTTTTAATTTCCACGCGCATCCGCTTGCATTGCTTTCTTATTTTTTCCAACTGTTGTGGCTGCTCACAGATTACAAAAGGTAAAATCACTTCCACCTCAATCTGGCCGTCCAGATAATGGATTCTGAAATCCTCTATAGCCGTCTTAAACTCCGCCAGATAGCGATCCAACAGCCGCTGCACTTCGCTACGGGACAACGGCCTGGATTGCTCCTGCAAGCTTTCGTCGTCTTCGGGATCGACATGCACCAGCACGTCCATCACGTCATCGAAACGCCGGATTAAATCATCCCTGACGATGTCGCCGATCATGTGCCCTTCGGAAACGGTGATGCGCGGATCGACGACGATATGCGCATCGATCAGCGCGTCCTCGCCCATTTGCCGGGTGCGTAATAAATGAATGCCTTCGACGCCGTCAATGGCGTGAATAGCCGCCCTGATCTCGGCAACCAATGCAGGCGGCAACGAGGTATCGACCAGTTCCTTGATACTCTCAAACACCAGATTCAAACCGATTTTAGCCACCATCAACGCGACTACGACCGCGGCAACGCCATCGGCCATCGGATAACCCATCATCACCGCGCCTATGCCTAATAAAACCACCAGAGATGAAATAGCGTCACTGCGCTGGTGCCAGGCATTGGCCAGCAGTAATTTGGAACGGGTCGTTTTGGCAATGCGCTTGGTGTATTGGTACAGCCATTCGTTAATCAGGATTGACAGCGTCGCAACCCCCAATGACAACACATCGGGCACCGGCAAATGTTCGGGATCCGCCATGCGCTGCATGACCGACCAAACGATAGCGCCGCCGACCGCGATTAAGCTCCCGCCCAAAATGACCGTAGCAATAGTTTCAAAACGCCGGTGACCGTAAGGATGATCATGATCGGCCTCGCGACTGCCCAATCTGACCGCAATAATCACCAGCAGATCGCTGAGCAGATCCGATAGCGAGTGAATGCCGTCGGCGATCAGGGCCGCTGACTGACAGAGAATGCCGAAGCCGATTTTGATCAGCGTCTGGAGAACATTAATCGCCGCGCCGACATAGCTGGCCCTGGCTTTTAACTTGTCCGTTGTTGCGGCATCTAAAACTTCAGCCATACGCGACAACTCTCAATATAACATCTCGTTCCCACGTGCTACGTGGGAATGCGGTGCTGGACGCGCTGCGTCCCGTATACGCAGACCATGGTCGTGACTCGCGGCGCAGCGCGCCGATACTGCATTCCCACGCGGCGCGTGGGAACGAGAAAAGCTCAGTCATTACCGCCGACTTCCAGGATAATAATGTATTCATGATCGCCCGAAACGGTTTCCAATACCTTATGTCCATTGATCCGGCACCAGGTCGGAATATCCTGCATCACGCCGGGATCGGTGCAGATAACCTCCAATTGATCGCCCGCTTTAAGCTGTTTGACTTTATCCTGGGTACGAATAACCGGCAATGGACACAACAGACGACGGGCATTTAGGGTTTCCCTGCTCATACAAACCATTCCTGCGGAATTTCATCCGCGGCAAACGGCTTAACCTGAATAACCCGTTCGGAACCGTCTTTATCGGCAATACTCACATCGACTTGTTCGGCATCGCGCCCTTGTCCGTAGCGGGCGGTAATTTTTGCCGCCAGGAACAAATCCTCGGCGGAAGGCGAGCCGTCCACCAACACCAAGGGACCGGCATGGCTGGCGCAATGCAGGGTGATAAATTCTTTTTTGTAACCCTGCATAAAACGACCTTCGCCTTCTTCCCTGGCGACGATGACTTTAAAGTTTTGTCCCGGCCTGATATGCCTTCCGACTTTCAACAGCATCACATCATCCAGATCATATTGCTTGTCGCCGTCACGCGCTTTCCATAGATCGACCAATTTTGCCGAATAGCTGGCATCGGTCAAAAAGCAGCAGCCGCCCGCAGGCTGGGCATATTCATCAAAGCCGAAACCCTCGGCCATCGCCATCTGCGGCTTACGCGAGCGTCCGCTAAAATCGTGCAGTTTTTCCCGGTCGACCCAGCCTTCGCGTTCCGGCAAAGTTGCAGGCAGATTCTTGGCGCATAAAGGCCTCAATAATAAATCATCGGCACCGGATTCTTTGGATATGATCGGCATCGTCGCTTTGCGTTGCGACATCGGACGCTGGCCGATCACTTCGCCGGTGATGATGAAGTCGAAATCGTTTTCCACTATCCATTGCTTGGCCTTGTTGACCATGAAAATCTTGCAATCCAGGCAAGGATTCATGTGCGCGCCGTAGCCGTGTTTGGGGTTGATCAGCACGTCTTTGTATTCTTCGATCACGTCGACGATGTGCAGCTTCATACCCAGCTGTTCTGCGACCCATAGGGAATTATTGCGTTTAGGCTTGGCCTTGTCATTGGCCCTGATCGCATGGGTGTGGCCTTCCACGCAAAAGCCGGTGAAGAAGTTGATGCCTTCGACATGGACGCCTTGTTCCATGATGGTTTTCGCCGCCAGCATTGAATCCAGCCCGCCGGAAATTAACGCCACTGCTTTTCTTTGTTTACTCATATCACTCAAAAATTGGGAAAATTTGCTTATTATACCGGTTTCGTATCGAATGCAGGGATTGCTGCAAAGTTTTAGCCATTATTGCTCCCCTCGCAATCTTGACTTCCTAAAGATAGTAAAATGATATGCGATATGAAAATAATGCGCGTCGTTTTGGATACTAATATTCTCGTTGCCGCATCCCGCAGCCGAAGCGGCGCTTCGTTTGCCTTGCTGCTGGCCCTGAGAAACAGCCGCTTTAAAGCGTTGGCGCAGTGCCATTGATGCTGGAATACGAAGCCGTGTTGAAACGACCGGAACAACTGACGGCAAACGGACGAACTGCGGCTATGACCGATGCCTTTCTGGATGCCTTATCGCTGTTTATTGAACCCGTTCACCTGCATTACCTTTTTGGCGACCGCAATACGCTACCCAGCCGACGAAATGCTACTGGAAACAGCATTAAACAGTCGCGCCGAGGCGCTGGTCACATTGAATATTGCAGATTTTACCCCCGCCAGCCATTTTCGGCTGCCGGTGTTGCCCCCCCGGCGCGTTTTTGCGCCGTTTGCAAGAGGAGAAAACCTGATGACCAACTATGCGCTACGTGTCCCCGAATCCCTCTTCGCTTACGCCCGCAAAGTGGCGGAGGAAGAGCATGTATAGATGAACCTATTTTCGTGAGCGGCAGGCGCGAGGCGAGCTTGACGCCTCCGACTCATGGCCGAATGCCAGTCCTGATGTAGAACCGATGAAAGGTGATGAGTTGATTTGATGTTACAGCGGATCTGATGCGCTTCCACGGGGCGGTGCATGTTGCCCCGCCCGAAACGTTTGACGGTAGTTAGGCATTATATAAACATTAGGGAGCGGGGTTGCAAACCCCGCTCCGCTTGAAGATATGATTACCCAGCGCCTTGGCGATGGCTTCGAATTGATCAAGACGGGACTGGTCAACAGCCTATCGTCATGTGTCGGATTGCCTCGCGGCTATTCTGGAGAGGCTAACGGTCACTTTTATCGGCATACACATTATCAACAAGCTTCTTAAACCAGATAGGCCGAAAAATCAGTATGAACAAACCTATCGTACCGGTGACGGGAAGTATAGGTATCAACATAAAGACAATAAGAACCAGAGCACATTTGATTCTGGAACCGATGGAGGACGCTATCATTTCTCTCTCCCGTATCTGTTTTATTGAGATGCTAAAAGCATGTTTATCAATTGCTTAATATAGCCCTGTTTGATTAAATCGCAGACATAAAAAAGCCCGTGAAATAAGTGAAGAACATATACGGGCAACACAGATTACAGCCTGTCATGATGTGGTGGATTGCCTGACGGTGAATCAGCCTTACAGCTTTGGACCGAGGGCAACACGTGGGGCGCAATTCTAACGAGCTCATGGTATACGCAAAGGCTGGCATAAGCATCATTTGCTGCGTAGAGCAGTTGACGGTCGGACAGTGTTTTAGCGGCCCAATTGGAGGTCGTTAGCTTCTTGGATTTTTGCAAGTACTGACCAAGCACAACCGCTACCGCCGCTTGCACGCCAACTTGCTGTTTGTAGCCCAAACGGCGTACAGCTGCGGATAGCTCTATGGTCGGATGAAGCGTAGCGCCAAGTTTGTTGTAGAGTGGGCCGCGGTCTGACTTGAGCCCAAACCCTACCTTTACAATTTTATCCGACCGGATAATCTCGCTGAGAAGTTCATTGCCCGGCAAGTCATCAAGTGTAAACAGAAACGCATACTGCTCGGTGGCGATTTGGACAAGATGGGGGCCGGTTTTCGGCTGATTGGCAACGAAGTTTGGCTTGCTCTCCGTATCGAATCCGACGTGGCTAACTTTGGAGATTTCATCGTGCGCGAAAAATAAGTCGTCTGCTGTACGCACTAAACAAATTTTTTGTAGCGGCAATCCTTCGAACTTCGGCAGCTCGCGAATGGCTTCTTTTGTTGGCCTTTCCAAGAATTGACGGACATTCATATAAGTTTAATGCTTGGGTTTTATAGCTTTAATTGTCGGGCAAGGAAACGTGGTTGCCCGGCCCGGTTAACCGGTTCCGTAAGGTTTCGCGTAGCAAACCGCCACTACGTACAACGCCGGTGACAGCCTGTCGCAGTGTGGTGGATTGCCTAACGGCGAATCCGCCTTACAGCTTTAAAATGGAAAATCATCGGCATTGTCACCATTTAGTTCTGGGTTTTCTTGTAAAACAATGTCCTGATTGAGCAAGAGCTTTCTGTCACCGTCATAAGTATTCAATGTATCAAAAGAATATATCCTTCCTTTGTTAATAAAAAGTCCAGATATAATATTATGCCCATATCTTTCAGAAATATTATTTGATATATACTCAACATGCTGCCCTCCGCTGCCCGAGAAAATAATAGATGGCGTCAAGTGTTTGTCTTTTTTACAAATTTTTATGTTTGTATTATTAATAATAAATTCTGGCATTATCTCTAAAACCACACCTGAAAAATTATAAATAATTTCAGGAAATGGATTCATGTTTTTCACTTCAAAAAATGTTATTAAACTATTATTTGCAATGTAACTGTGACTATTTTTTCTTTTTAAATTATCTGTTTTTACTCCATTTTTAGAACACACTGAAACATCGGCTGTGTAATACATGTGATTATCATGACGAGACTGTATTTTGATATTGTGATGTATTTCAATACAATCCTTCAAAACTCCATTTTTATTTTCTTTCTTTGCTAAATAATATGAGAAGTTTTTACTTAATCCTGCTGGAGAAAGCTTATAATTAAATGTTTTATCCGACTGTAAGTTGATTATTTCTATAGAATACTTATGCCTTCTATAAAACTTAACTACATCATTATATACTGACATCTCGAATAGATCGCTCATTCTCTTTGAATTCTGTTTGAAAAAACCACCATTTCTAAACGTAAAAGATGATATTTCTTTCAATAATTCTTTTCGATCTTTCCAGGGAGTATTAGCTGCCATAGTCTTTAACTATTTTCAACCAATCTTCAATAAATGTATTCACAGATGAGACATGTAGTTTTTCAATTGGCAATCCATATTTTTTTGTGATCACAAAAAAGCTCTTTGTTATTTTATCCGCCTCGTCATAAAAATCCCTATCTAAAACGTAACCGGCCATCTTCACCTTTTCTGCCCCGTATTCTCTGGCTCCTGAAATAAAATTAGAAGCGCCATGAAAAGGGATAATTACATGCTGGTGAAATATTGATAGCGCCAAAACATCAACAAGAAATTGTTTAATATCATCTGTGCAATTGTTAAACTTAGGATCTTTAAATAATATATCTTTTAATACATTATAAGAGATTCTTATTGGCTTATATTGCTCGACTCCAATACCTTTTGTAAGAGCATTAATCATTTCATCCATAATGGAACTATCTTTTAAAAACATTAAATAAAAATCAGCATATTATATATACGATCCCAACCTATACTAAGTCCCGTAGGGCTCGCGTAACAAACCGGCACATACGCACAACGCCGATCACAGTCTGTCGTCATGTGGTGGATTTCTTGGCAGCAAGTCACCGCCTTAAAGTTTTACAGTTTTACAGTTTTTTATAAATTAACTCTTCGTATAAATTCTGTAGCCAATGCATTAAATGTATTGCGTGCTTCAATAATAACAGGAAGATACCCTGAGTTTACATGAGGTCTTAAATCAGAAATGGGAACACCGTGTTCTTGTGCAGATGGAGCTAAACTTTGAAAGTGCTTAATATCACCTAGTTTAGTTCCAGATGCTATAACCATAGATGGATCAAAGTTTTGGAGAGGAGTAACAACTTGATTAATTACTTGAGGTGATATTCTTTGCTCCCAAACTATATGTGGATTTGATTTTCTCGCACCAGTATTAACTTTGAAAGCCGACATAATATATCCAAGATACTTCGGTTTTCCATGAAGCAATCTGTCCTTAAATTTCTCTGGCGCAATAGATCTTACTGTATCCCAGTCGCTAACCCATTTTTTTACTGAATGCCCTACAGTTGTTAATGCTCGTAACGAAAATAAATCAGACGCTACTGGAGTAATAAAAAAGTCAGAATCAAGAAGAATTGTTCTATTTAGTGGACCAACATTAGGCCCTACATCATAAAAAACAAAGTCAGCACTAACTAATTCTGCTGCGTATTTAACTGCATCTGACAAGGCGCAAAATACATCATACCCACGTTCTTTTCTTGCAAATGAATCAGTCCACGCTGCCGGGAGTTCTTCTTCGTACTCTGCCATTAAAACATCACCTGGTAACAGAAATAGCCTGTCTCTAGCGAGTTCTATGATTTCAACCTCTTTAATTCCACCTTTACCAATAACTACTGGTCTAATTGAACCCCAAACAGTATCTCCGCTTTCGTTATCATCAATATCCCCCATAACACGGTCTAATTCATCTTCATCCATATAAAACGAGCTAATATTACATTGTGGATCTGCATCAACAATTAACACTCTATATCCCATTTTGGATACAGCATCAGCAAGATTAATAGTTAAAGTCGTTTTACCTACTCCACCTTTATGATTGAAAAGAGTTATTTTTTTCATCAAAATTTCCTTTTAAATGCTAAGTTTAAAAAATATGTGCCATTAAATATGATGGTGGCGATATTGGGTAATTATTCTTTTGCCATAAGATCTGTAGGGTGGATTCGCTGTAGGCAATCCACCAACTACTAACGCGAAACCGTCCTATCGAAAATCCGCAAAACCAGTTTCTTCAACATCAAATATCAGGTTAATATATCAAAACCAATTGTGAGCATATCCCTACAATTCACAGATTGTTATTGCATTTTTTTATATTCTACTGAGCAATAAAATAACCGCTAAGCCTTACGGCTCTACTGATCTTAAAGAGTCTATCGGTTGCAAATGCATATTTCATATGTAACGTGCAATCCATAGATCTCACCTGCACCTCACACAAAACGAGACCAAAATCCGTGAACGCGGGTTGCCGCTGTTGACGGCAAGATTGATGTTTAACACAGGAATGCTGGTACGAGAAGACACCCGCAAAACATACTCTGAGCGGCATTTTATCGGCTATAACACAATAGACGGACAATTAATGGTGGTGTTTTGTACGCCTACCGATGACTGTATCCACATTATTTCTTTTAGAAGCTGTTTAAAAACCTAACAAATTCCGCGTAAAAGACGATGTACCTCAGTAATTTTGATAAATACTTCGGCCGTATCGGTTAGGCGCTCATAATCCTTGGAAAGCCGTCTGGAGTTTCCAAGCC
>Ga0207973_100271_pt1 | contig 19596 bp, 22 predicted proteins | sample LakWasMe82_HOW10_2_FD_183908 | JGI IMG/M metagenome (GOLD analysis project Ga0207973, IMG submission 183908) | Freshwater sediment methanotrophic microbial communities from Lake Washington under simulated oxygen tension - Sediment Metagenome... | ecosystem: Environmental > Aquatic > Freshwater >... | reverse complement strand
CGCCAAATAAAAAGCCCTGATTATTCAGGGCTTTTTTCTTTTCTGCATTTCTGTCATCTCTTTGCTATTCATATCCGCCTTTCAGCTTTGCATTTCAATTTAGATTGAATATTTAAATCGATATTTTTTTGCATTGCGTCATGCATGGATCTCAAGCTTTCGGCATGCACAATTAACAATGCTTCATTGTTAGCATCCCGTACTGATGCGCCCACTTGTTTACTGCCAATAAGGCAGCTGTCAAAGTATGAACACCGTGCTGGAATCCGGCGATATTGGCGGGTTTATGGTATAGTTTACCGTTGCAAAAATCAGGTAATGGAAACTATAAAATGTTGGAAGCACTAAGAAAACATACACAAGGATGGATGGCAAAAATCATTCTGGCGCTGATTGTGGTGCCATTTGCATTGTTTGGGATCGACTCCTATTTAAATCAGGCCGGTGGTCAAGTCGCTGTGGCTAAAGTAGATGGCCAAAAGATCTCTTTACAGGAGTTCTCTAACGCCGTTGAGAATGCACGTAACTACATGCAGTCACAAGGACAGAAAGTTGATCCAGCCATGCTGGAAAGCCCGGCATTCAAGCAGTCTGTGCTGGATGGCATTATTACCCGCCGTTTGGTAGAAGGCGCGATTCAGGACTATCGCTTCAAGATCAGTGATGAGCAATTGAGCCAACACGTATTGGGGATGCCAGAATTTCAGAGCAACGGTAAGTTTTCTGAAGAGACTTATAATCAGCTGCTGACGCAAAATAAACTGACCCCAGCTAAGTTTGAACAAAGCGTACGTAAGGACCTGGCTGTACAGCAGGTGCGTGATGGTTTGACTAACCTGGTGTTTATGCCGAAAAAAGTGGCTGAGCAATCACTCATGTCAGAGTTTGAGCAACGTGAAGTCACTGTGGTTGACGTTAAAGTGTCTGATTTCGTGAATCAGGTCAACGTCACACCAGAGCAAGTGCAAGCCTATTACAATCAGCATAAAACCAAGTTCATCGCGCCAGCCAAGGTGAAGCTGCAATTTGCTTTGCTGACAGCCGCTGGCTTGATGGGGCAGGTAAGTGTGACGGATGCAGAGTTGAAGCAGTTCTACGACGAAAATGCGGCTAAATTGCAAGGCGACGAACAGCGTCAAGCCAGTCATATCCTGATTGGCTTCAGCAGCACAGCAACGCCAGCTGAAAAAGCAGCGGCCAAAGAGAAAGCAGAGACTATTCTGAAACAAGTCAAAGCCAATCCTAAGAGCTTTGAAAAGCTGGCAATTGAAAACTCACAAGACACCGGTTCTGCCGGTAAGGGTGGCGACCTGGGTAGCTTTGGTCGTGGCGCTATGGTGAAACCGTTTGAAGACGCAGCCTTCTCGATGAAGGTCGGCGATATCAGTGACCTGGTTGAGTCCGAGTTTGGTTACCACATTATCAAGCTGACTGGCATTACTGGTGAGTCTTCTGACTTTGACTCTGTGAAACTCAAACTGAAAGCAGAATTGCTGTTCCAGAAAGCACAAGCCAAATATGCAGAACTGGCCGATGACTTTGGTAACACTGTCTATGAGCAATCCGGCAGCCTGGACCCGGTCGCCAAGAAGTTTAATGTACAAGTACAAACCTCTCCGGCGATGAGCAAAGACGAAATCTCTAAATTTTTTAAGAGTGATCGTTTTGCGACCTTGGTATTTTCTGATGAAGTACTGAAAGAAAAACGCAATACCGAAGCGGTTGAAGTGTCACCAAACAACTTGATCGCCGGACGTGTGGTCGAGTATGCGCCAGAAGCACCACGTAGCTTTGATGAAGTGAAAGGTGGCATTGAGGCACTGTTGAAAGCCGAAGCCGCAGGCAAACTGGCACAACAAAAAGGTGAAGCACTGCTGGCAGACCTTAAAGCAGGTAAAGCGACGGACACTGACTGGATTACCCCGGTGACGATTGATCGCAGAAATGCACAAGGTTTAAGCGATGGCGTGATGAGAAATGTGTTTAAGGTGAATACGCATACCTTGCCAGCCTACTATGGTTTTAATGAAGCGAATAAGGGCTACACCGTGATTAAAGTGATTACGGTTAACCAGAAGCTCAAAGACCAGCCAGACGTGGCTGACAGAGCGTTTAAAGCCTATCAGGCAGCATTGGGCGATGAAATGTCCCACGCTTATGTCGGCTCACTCAAAGCCAAGAAAGATATTCAGTTCAACGCGAAAGTATTGTTATCAAAAGGTAATGAATAATTTAGCTGGCTGAAGTAAAAAAAGGAGGGCATTGCCCTCCTTTTTTATTTTGTGTAGAGGTTTTTATTGCGAACTGGCAAGAAAACTCAAAGCGGTTGTACTACCAGATGAAAGCAACCAGGCAAGCGCGGCACAGTTAAGAGTAATCGTCATCCAGAATAAGCGTTGGAAAGAAAGCTTTTTCGATTTGTGGCGAAACCACCTTTGTGCCAGGATTGCGCCCGGCCAGCCACCAATCAATGCCAGTATATGTAATTTAATTTCTGGTGTGCGTCTCAGATTTCGCTTGGCTGCTGATTTATCTCGCTGATAGACGATCAGCGACAAAATGCTTGCTGCGATATAAAGGTAAAAGATAAGTGGCTGTAGTTTGCTCAAAAAAACCGCGGTAGCCATGCAGGCAAGAAAAACAATGGCAAAAAGTAACAGAAAGGTACCATCTTTGGATGGTACTAGATCATCAATGTATTTAACGTGTTCAGCCTGCAGTTTTCCATTTGCAGCCTTTTTGACTGTGTAAGTCACAATGTCATTATTCATCGGTCGGCGATAACGGTTCGTAAAAGCCGTAATATGAACAAACATCTGGTTGCCACCACCATGCGGCGTGATAAAACCAAAACCTTGTTCGTCTTTCCAATAGGTGACTCTGCCTTGATAGCGCATAACACGATTACCTAACATTTTTAAATGTATGGCTCGTCTGTCAAATTAACTTTAGGTAACTGAACCAATATACTTCCTCTGATAAATGGCGAGGTGAGTGGGGAAAAAGCGCCGAAAGTTTTGTTTAGAAATACCAGTGACACTCACTTCAATTGCAGTTACATTCGGCCCAATATCAGCGGAGTAGTCATCTATTGCTACAACCCCGTTAAGGAATTCATCTTCGCTACCAAATAGACGGACTGACAATTTCGAGCTCTCTATCGCCTGACTTGATGAGTACTCAGTAGTTGGCTCAAGTGTGCCCATAACTGTGCCCTTCACAGGGGCACCCATATCTAAATCGGTATGCCCAATTACAACGTTGTCAAACAACACATCGAATCGTGACATTTGATACCTAACGTTTGAAGTAAGGGGCTGGCTTTAGCCAGTCCCGCTTGAATGATGGGTTGGGCATGAGTGGCTCATGAAATAAGCCTTGATAACACAGGGGCTAAAATTGCCCCAGCAATTGGCCATACCCCAAATATAAGAACTAACTTAGTTTGTAAAGATGTAAAGAATGCCAGCCATAAAGCTAGAACGAGTAAACAAGACAAACTGCCTATAAAAAGACCCAATGAACCTGATGCAGCAACCTTGAAAAGCCAAAGCCCAATTTGATAGGCGGGATATAAAATAATGGCTAGCAAACCAAGCAACTCGATGCCTGCATACATAACTTCGAAGGGCCAAAGTATGCGCTCTTTTAAGGTTTTTTTCTCCAAACTCGGATACTCGATACGTTTCATATTAAAGATGCCCAACGTGTAGCTAACCCGACGCCCGTCAGGGCGGTCGGGTTGAGCGTAGGGTTGGGCGTCAGTTTCATAGCAGCTCGGGTGTGAAGCCTGCAGGAAACTGCTCGGCGCCCTGAATGCGTAACACGCGACCTGTGGTGCGTTCAAAACCGCGAGCTGACTCGACAACGTGCGGGAACCCACGCGCCAGTTCGCGCCACATTTCCTTTGCGAGTACACGAAGTTCCAACCGAACACCTGCTCGCGCGGTGTGTGTCCAAACCATCAAGCCAGCCGCGTCTTGCATGCGACCTTGCTTTTGAGCCTCGGCGACCATGCGAGACAGGAGTAACACGAACCCAGGGTTTGCTGATGTGTACACTACGGGTTCCATCACATTGTGACCATCCCTCTCCATGCCATGACGTAGATTGGTCGCAAGGGCGACGACATGCCCCAATTCTGGACCGTCCATGCCACGCAGCATCTGGACAAAGTGCTCAAGTTCCTCTGTCTGCTTGCCAGAGGCCCATTTATTGATCTTGTTTGATAGCCAGTTCATGAGTGCGATTCTGACGCACAACGTTTGAAGCAAGTGGCTGGCGACAATGGTGGCTCACCCCTCGTTATTAAAAATTGGTTCATCGAAGATTGCTTTCGCCAGTCCCGCTTGATGGATGGGTTAGGCATTTAGCACGCCCAACAGGTTATTTGCATTTGCCTCTACCTCTGGCCATGACGGGAGACAAACTAACCTTTCAATTGAAGGTAGTTGCTCACCTGCTTCAATTGATAAATGTTCCATACTGGCATTAAAGATTTTAATAGCTTCAAGTTCGACTGATGAAAAGGCATCGATAAACTCTGCACTATCGGGATTATAGGTGTCATCAAACCACATACAAAACAGCTCAGTAGGCGCAAATACATGGGGAACTTGAATCTGAAACTCTCTCACTGCATCAGCTGATTTAAAAAACTCAGCTGTTGATACTAAATTCGCTCGTAAGTTTTGTTGCAATTCACTCAATTTAATTATGCCTAACGTCTGAATTAAGGGGCTGGCGTTAGCCAGTCCCAGTTGAATGATGGGTTAGGATTTAACATTGCGCAACTTTCCCTACAACGTGTTAAAGACTAGCAATTTTTTAACACTAGGACAACAAAGTGGATCGTCTTTAGCATACGTTACAGACTCAGTAACCAATGTGCTATTGGAGAAGGTTTTGACGGAGCCTTGACCCAAAAGCTGCTTGTCTCCTAAAACCCAATGCTTTGACTTTTTATTAAATAGAGTAACTTCACAATGCGCGTTGGCAGGATTGCTTGCGCCTTCGTTTTTGCCACCAGGCAAATTTTCATCGACACAAAAATACACAACGAGCTGGTCTTTAGTTGAGCCCTCAAATACTTTTTGCTCAATAACTGGGCCTTGCTTAGCAAGATACTTGGAGATTTCAACAGGAATTGGTTTATCAGCAGCATAAACTGAAACCGAACTAATTGAGATAAGAACAAAAGGCAAAATCAGTGAGCGCACAATAAACCCTAACGTTGGAAGTAACCTGCTGCCGGAGTTGCGCAGCTTTGGGCAGTCTCTTCGATTAACTAGCCTTCATCTTCGTCGTCATTGTCGGTGCCTTGGTAAGCATCATTGTTTGGATTAAGCTGATTCGAATGATTGTCCATGCTGTCCTGATAAGCGTCGTTGTTTGGATTCATGCTGTCACTGCGGTCGTCATTTGATGATCTACCCATTATTTTCTCCATTTCAAAAAGTTTTGCCGAAAAACCCCTCGGCCTAGGGATAAGTCCTAACGTCTGAATTAAGGGGCGCCTTTAGGCGTCACGCTTGAATGATGGGTTAGGCATAGATTTATGATGTCTCCGACTGTTGGATTTGTTAACTCAACCAGTGTTTTCTCTGTGATTCCTTTTTGCCTGAGAAATAGAGCCAAATTCTCGAACTCGAGAGTATCTGCCCCCTTATGAGGGTATGCAGATTTATAAACATCGAGAAGAAAATCATTGGGAAGAAGGCGAAATACATCATCGTTCCGAAGCAAGAATGCATTCTTTATGTCGTCCAGAGCATCCTCTACCACTGGCAAATCTTTAGGAGAGTACATGCCGACCCATCGCATTTTATCGGGTTTTCGGTTGCGTAAATACTCCCAGCTTGGTCGGTAGAAATAGCGACCTGCAATTATAGCTATGACTATCAGTGGAATGAGCCAGAACACCATATCTGCCTAACGTAAATTAGACACCAAAAGCGAACCCAATATTTTATTGTGGATAGTGTATATAAACGTAAAGTTATTCATTATTTTTTAATAATCATATAGTTACTATTTTTTCGTGCACTACTTTTAATTCTATTTATATTTTAGTGCACCTTGTCTTTGCTTACCATTTTAGATAGCGACGAATAAGTTCTAAGTAATTTACTGTATTGTTGTTAAATCATGCAAGTATTCAGCATTGAGCTGTAAAAAAACGCCTGACTTTTGACAGTTCAGACGTTTTTATTTTTGCGAGCAAGTCGACTTAGTCGATTTGACCTGCGGCTGTGATATTCATACCACCGTCAACATAGGTAATTTCACCAGTCACGCCAGAAGCTAAATCGCTGGATAAGAAGGCGGCAACGTTACCCACTTCTTCAATCGTGACGTTGCGGCGCAGGGCGGCGTGTTTTTCGTTAAAGCCGATCATCTTGTCGAAGTCGGCGATGCCTGAAGCAGCCAGCGTTTTGATCGGGCCAGCAGAGACCGCATTGACACGGATGCCACGTGGGCCCAGGCTTTGTGCCAGGTAGCGGACGTTGGCTTCCAGGCTGGCTTTAGCCACGCCCATGACGTTGTAGTTAGGCATGGTGCGCTCTGCGCCCAGGTAGCTCAGTGTGAGCAGGCTGCCATTGCGGCCTTGCATCATTGGGTACGCTGCTTTAGCCATGGCAGAGAAGCTGTAGGAGCTGATATCGTGCGCGATATGAAAGTATTCGCGGCTGATATTGTCCAGGTAGTCACCATCAAGGGCGACTTTAGGCACAAAAGCGATAGAGTGTATCAAGCTGTCCAGGCCATCCCAGACTTTAGCCAATTCTACGAACAGGTTGTCGATTTGCGCATCTTCAGCAACGTCACAGGGTAAAACGATGTCGGATTCGAAGTCAGCAGCCAGGTCGCGTACACGCTTTTCGTGTTTGTCGACTTGATAGGTAAAGGCCAGTTCAGCGCCTTCACGCTTCATTGCGGCAGCAATGCCATAAGCGATTGAACGGTTGCTCAGCAAACCGGCAATCAGAATTTTTTTTCCAGCAAGAAATGCCATGCTTGTTCCTGTTTGGTAATTTGGTTCAGTTAATTGGGTTAGCGGGTGTGAGAACGCGGGTCAAACACATCACGCAAACCTTCGCCGAGCAGATTATACCCTAACACGGTAATTAATATGGCAAGTCCGGGGTAGAGCGAGAGCCACCAGGCAAACTGGATATACTCTTTGCCATCGGTGAGAATGTTGCCCCAGGAGGCTTGTGGCGGCTGCACGCCCAGGCCGAGAAAGCTGAGGCCAGATTCGAGCAATACCGCACTGGCAATGCCTAGTACCACGCTGACTAATACAGGCGTGAGGCTATTAGGCAGGCAGTGTTTAAAAATGACGCGCCAGTCTTGCGCGCCCAAGGCGGTTGAAGCGGTGACGAATTCGCGCTGGGTCAGACTCAGGAACTCGGCCCTGACCAGGCGTGTGACGCTCATCCATGAGGTGAGGCCAATCACGATCATGACGTTGGTAATCGAAGGACTTAAAAAGGCGATCACCGCGAGAATCAGGAAAAAACTGGGGATGGAGAGCATGATGTCGACCAGGCGCATGATGGCGGTGTCTACCCAGCCGCGGTAGTAACCAGCCAGGGCGCCGAGAATGACGCCAATTACGGTTGAAATACCCACGGCAACTAAGCCGACCAGCAAGGATACGCGGCCGCCAAACAGCATGCGGCTCCAAACATCACGGCCAAGACCGTCGGTGCCCATCCAGTGTTCGGCTGAAGGTGCAACCAGGATTTGTTTGACTTGAATCGCATCCGGGTCATAGGGCGCGATCAATGGCGCGAGCAGCGCAAGCAGCAGAATGACGCCGATTAAGCAGAGCCCGGTCAGCGCCAACGGATTTTGCAGGATTCTTTGCATTGTATGTTCTCTGCTTATCGTTCGTTCTCTATTTAGCGTTGTGGCATGACGCCTCTACGCAGGCGTGGATCTGCCCAGGCGTAAGCGAGGTCAGCCAACAAATTGCCCATCAGGGTGAGCGCGGAGCCTATAGTCAAAATACCCATGACAACGGGAAAATCACGCATCATGACGGCTTCGTAAAATAATTTACCCATGCCGGGGATGGCGAAAATGGTTTCGGCAATCACCGATCCGCCAATCAGGCCGGGCAGGGATAAGCCGATCAGAGTAATCAGTGGCAATAGCGCGTTGCGCAAGGCATGGCGATAAGTGACGGTGCGATCACTGAGGCCTTTTGCCCTCGCGGTGGTGACGAAATCCTGGCTCAGTACATCCAGCATACCGTTTTTAACAAACATGGTGACACCGGCGAGGCCTGTGATGGCTGGAATCACCACGGGCAGAAATAAATGCATAAACAGATCCTGGCATTTTTGCCAGGCGTCGAGCTGGGCGTAGTTGAGGCTATGCAGGCCAGAAATGGGAAACCATGGGTGAATCACGCCTAGCCAATACATCAATAATAAAGACAGCCAAAAACCGGGAATAGAGAAACCAATAAAGTTAAATAGCGTGATGCTACGGTCTGGCCACTGCCCATACTTCTTGGCCGCAATGACGCCCAGCGGCACGGCAAGTGTCAGGGTCAACAACAAGCCGACGATATTCATCAGCAGCGTGATAGGTAACGCCTCTTGAATCATGCCAGGCGTGGTGTTGCCTTCTTTATCGGTTTCTGCCCAAAACACTGGTTTTTGATGGCTGGCAAACGAGTGGCCAAAGTCCAGATGCACCATGCGTTGCAGCCATAAGCCATATTGCACGATGATGGGTTTGTCTAAATGATAGAGTTCGCGTAGCTTTTGGCGCGATTCTTCAGACGATTTGGGATCAAACGCCGCTTCGCTGCTGGTGATATCGCCAGGAGCCAGGTGCATGATAAAAAAGGAAATCAGGCTGATGCCGACCAACATCGGAATCATCCATAATACGCGCCTGATTAAGTAAGCTAACATGCTTATTCTGCCTGTATTTGCGTGCGCCTGAGTGGTTCAGGGACGTACCACTTTTGTGAGTCGTAGCCGACGCCTGCTGGCGGTACCGGATTCATAATACCTTGTATGCGCTTATGGATGGCCGTCAGGCCGTAGCCAGCAGATAAATACACCAGTGGGCTATCATCATAAAGCACCTTGGCAAAATCATGATAAATCTGCATGCGCTTTTCCGGATCAAACTCCAGGCGACCTTGCTCTAGCAATTTATCGACGGCTGGATTGTTATAGCCAATAAAGTTGAATTGCCCAGGTTTTTGCTGGCTGGAATGCCAGATGGTGTATTGATCCGGATCTAACCCCAAGCCCCAGCCCATGACGACCGCGTCAAAGTCGCCTGGTTTAATAAAGTTGGTCAGCAGGCTGGCCCATTCCAAGGTGCGGATATGCGTTTCAATGCCGACTTCTTTCAAGCGGCGCTGGATAATCACGGCAGTTTTTTCACGCTGTTTATTGCCGAGGTTAGTCAGCACTTCAAACGATAATTTTTTGCCGTTGCGTTCCACAATGCCGTCACCGTCACTGTCTTGGTAGCCTGCTTCTGCCAGCAGTTGTTTTGCCTTCGCTGGGTCGAATGGGTAGGGCGTCAGTTGTGGATTGCTCCAGCGGGTGCCGGGCTTGTAAGGGGAGGCAATGGTAATGCCCAAACCTAAGTAAACACCGTCAATAATTTCTTGCTTGTCTATAGCGTAATTAATGGCTTTACGGACGCGTACATCATCAAATGGTTTGCGTTTAAGGTTGAAGCCAAGATAGGTGTAGCTATTGCCCAGCTCTTTATACTGATTGAGCCTGGCTTGCAAAGCCGGGCGCGATGGAATGATGCGCGCATAGGTAATCGGGTCCATATTCATGCTGTCAATGTTATCCGCCATCAACTCCAGGAATTGTGCCGCCGGATCGGGGATAATGCGCTCAATCAAATGCTCAATGTTGGCCGGGCCTAACACGGATTTAGGATTCTTTTCCAGTTTGATATATTCACCATGTCGCCATTCTTTTAATTGGTAATAATGGCTGCTCAACGGTTTTTGCGCAAAACTGGTGGTGCGGATATCCTGTCCGGCCAGTTTATGTTTAGGCAACACCTGTAAACTAGCCCAGCTTTCAAGTGCTGGTGCAAACGGTTGTGAATAATGCACGATAAACGTGCGTGCATCCGGTGCTTCTGCGTTGGTCACGAGCTGGTAGTCTGAGGCATACGGACTATGCGTATTTTCATCGGTAATCAGTTGCCAGGTGAAGAGGATATCCGCGCTAGTAAGTGGTTTGCCATCCGCCCATTGCAAGCCCGGTTTCAATTTAAAGGTAATGGTTTTCTTGTCATCGGCCACTTGCCATGACTCAGCCAGCTCACCGGTCAGATCCAGATTCTGGTCATACTTGAGCACTGAGTTAAACAGGTAAGCGCCAATCGCCAGAGAGGCAGATTCACCTGCAACCATACCTATCATACTGCTCGGGTCTGAGGGCATGGCGCTGATCATGGTGCCGCCAGGCTGCGCCGGGTAAGTCTGGTTAAGGGTTGGGGTGTTTTTATCCGGTTGATCTGAACTGCAAGCGATCAGCCAGCTACACAATAGGCTAACTGCAAATCGTTGACCTGTAGACCCATGCCGCTTGGTGCGAATGTCATGCATGCCGGACAATGGTTGATTTGTCATGGTTTGGGGCCGTGTCAGTGTGTCGATTTAGTTTTTTTACTATGGGTTGTGGTCGTTTTTTTATGTGCGGCAGAGGATGTACTCGTGCGCGTTTTAGTAGAGGCCGTTGTTTTTTTGTGACTAGGTTTCCCGCTTGTTTTTGACCCGCGTGACTGGCTAGTAGTGTTACTTGTTTTCTCTTCCTGCTTTTCGAACTGCAATACCTGGCCAACGGCCAGATTTTTCGATTTCAGGTGGTTTTGTTGCATGATTTGTTTGCTAGTGATGCCATAACGTTTGGCTAGTTTTGCCAATGTATCACCTTGTTTCACCTTATGCGAGATGGATACGGATTTGCTTGAAGATTCTCTTTCAACTGGTATCTCAATCGGTAATTGTGCCATCGCGGCGACATCAATGGGGCGCGTCAGGCCGGATTGCACACTGGCAGGGACCAACAGTGGTCTGCGCACAATCAGGTTGCGGTTAGGCTTGAGGTTATTGGTGGCGCTCAACTCATAAATGCTGATACCAAACTGGCTGGCAATCGCGCCTAGTCGCTCGCCGCGCTTAGGCTGGTAGCTGTGCCAGTTAGATAATGGCCGATTGTAACCACTGAGGTTGTTGGTGAAATTGCTGGCAGCCCAGGTAGGTAACAATAGTTTTTGATGGCTGTTTTCAGTAATCAGCACCGGGCGCGTAAAACTGGGATTCAACGCGTTAAATTCTTCCAGTGAAATCCCTGCCAGTTCAGCCGCCAGCTTGGCATCGATTTTGTTAGGGGCTTGCACCGTGGTGAAATATGGTTTGTTGGGGATTTCATTAAGCGTTAAACCATAGTTTTCAGGGCGGAAAATAATGTTTTTAATCGCCTGCAATTTTGGTACGTAATTACGCGTTTCGTCAGGCAAAGACAAATGCTGGTAGTCGGTTGGCAAGCCTAACTGGCGGTTACGCTCAATCGCACGTGCCACGGTGCCTTCGCCAGCATTGTAAGCAGCCAGCGCCAGGTCCCAGGCGCCAAACATGGTGTAGAGCTTTTGCAGGTAGTTAAGCGCAGCCTGGGTGGCTGCGGTGACATCTTTACGCGAGTCTTTCCAGTAGTTTTGTTTGAGGCCAAAGTCTTTGCCGGTAGAGGGGATGAATTGCCAGATCCCTGAGGCTTTGCTGGTAGACAGTGCTTTCGGGTTAAAGCCGCTTTCAATCATGGGCAATAGTGCGATTTCAGTCGGCATGCCTCTTTTTTCGACTTCAACCACAATATGGTAAAGGTACTTCTTGCTGCGCTCCAGCATGCGTGACACATAGTCCGGGCGTGAGGCATACCACTGCTCGTGTTTGTTGGTATAGGTGGAATCTATGTCAGGCATGTTAAAGCCGTCACGCACACGATCCCACAGGCTATCTTGCAGGGTTAACGAGTCTTCAAACTGATAGCTAGAATTGTAATTTTCTGATTCCGGGCCGCCATAACTTTCATCATAACTGCCGTTATCATCCGACATGCTGGCTGGCTCTACGTATTCAGCCAATGCCAATAATGGAAAGGCTGAAAGGGCGGCACATAGCAGTAATTTTTTAAAACGCATGACGGTAATACTTAATCCTGAGACTGTCGCGCAAGCGGATACACGAAAAAACTTGCGCATGCATTGATGAAACCGGGCGGCCAGGTGGCCATGCCAACCAGCACGTGATTGACGTAACGCATACAAGCGCTTTAAGGAGGACATCATTCTACGTTAATTTTTCAGTGAGACAAGTCTTTATGTCTGCACAGGCGATCTGCGTTAGAAGTGGTTGCGCCGGGCGCGCAGTTCGGTAAACACATCAATCGGCGACCAGTGCTGAAAAGCTATTTGTTTTGACAAGGCCTCACAGCGCAGAAACGGGTTGGTTGCTAATTCCAGTGCCAAGGTGGTGGGCAATGTGGGCAAGTTTTGTGCGCGTAAATTCGCGGTATTTTGCGCACGCTGCTGCAAGTCCGGATTGTCGGGGTCCACTGTTTGTGCAAAAGCAATATTGTGGGCCGTATATTCATGCGCCGGATAAATCAGCGTGTCTGCTGGCAGTGTAGCGAGTTGTTGTAACGAGGCATACATTTGTGCAGGCGTACCTTCAAACAAACGACCACAGCCTGCGCCAAACAATACGTCGCCACTAAACAGGTGCTGGTGATTGAGGTAGTAGGCCACATGATCCAGGGTATGCCCTGGCAAAGCCAGCACATCGCAAGTCAAAGAGTCAGTCAAGGCGCCAAAGTGTGCAAATGTGAGGTGATCACCTTGTTTGACGCGCTTGGCCTGCAATGACTGATAAGCCGGGTGGTCGCTGTCGGGCGCATAGACCGGGCATTGCCAGCGCTGCTGTAGCGCTGCGGCTCCGCCGACATGATCTGCATGGTGGTGGGTCAGCAAGATGCCATCAAGCTGCAACTGGCGAGCCTGTAGCGCTTGTGCTACGACCTCGGCATCACCAGGGTCGACCACCAGCGCATGTTGACCACAGTGAATCAGCCATAAATAATTATCGCTAAAAGCGGGCAGTGCGGTGATCTCTACGCTTGCAGAAGTGACGTGCATCCCGCATCATTGAAAAAATGGTCATGATTGTCAAGGCACAATCGTGTTTAAGCGCTTATTTGTTCGCTTTGTTTTAACTCTGGCATTTTGGGGAGTCTACCTTGCAATCCAGCCAGCCTGTTACTTTGAATACAACCGCTTTTGAAGCCATGGCTTTGGGCAGCTACATCGCGCAGCGCGAGATTCCGCTCTATGCGCAAACGGTCGCTGATGTGTTTGGCTTTCATGCCTTGCAGATCGGCTGGCCGACGCATGACTTGCTTGAGCAATGTCGCATCCCCTACAAACATTCTTTACAGCTCTCTGCGACACCAACGGCTTCATTGCTGTGTGAAAGTGAATTTTTGCCTTTTGCCGAACAGTCAGTGGACCTGGTGTGTATGCCGCATGTGCTGGAACAGTGTGCTGACCCGCAGCAGACGCTACGTGAAGTATTTCGCGTGTTGGTGCCTGAAGGCACACTGATACTGACGGGCATCACGCCGCTGAGTGGGTTAGGGCTGCGCGCCCGGGTCGGCCAGTTTAAGCAGGCTGGACGATTTCGGCGCTTGTTCACTGCCTGGCGTATACGCGATTGGCTCAACGTGCTGGGATTTGAAGTGGTGCATAGCGGTAGCCTGGTGCATGCCTTGCCGGTGAATGACCCGTTGTGGCTGGCGCGGCAATCTTGCCTTGAGCGCTGGGGGCGGCACACTTGTGGCATGACCGGTGGTGTGTATTTTCTGATTGCCAAAAAAAGGGTATTGAATGTGCGTTTGCTGAAACCTGAATGGAAAAAATCTCCGCTCAACCATGCTTTGCAAGTGCGAAAAGGCCAGTCCAGCATACAAAAACAGGCACAAAAACAGTTAGAATGCGCGGATGTCGACACAACAATGGATAGAAATGTACGCTGATGGTGCCTGCAAAGGCAATCCTGGCGTCGGGGGCTGGGGCGTATGGCTCAAAGCAGGTGAGCATGAAAAGTCACTGTTTGGGGGCGAAGCGCTGACCACGAATAACCGCATGGAGATGATGGCGGTGATTCAAGGGCTGCAAGCATTGAAAAAGCCCTCTCAGGTGAAGGTGTATACCGACTCCAGCTATGTGCAAAAAGGCATGACAGAGTGGCTGGCAGGCTGGAAAAAAAAGCAATGGCGAACGGCAGATAAAAAGCCGGTCAAAAATGCCGACTTGTGGCAAATGCTGGACGCGCTGGCAGTCACGCACCAGATCGAGTGGATCTGGGTCAAAGGACATGCTGGTAATGAAGGCAATGAGCGCGCCGATGCACTGGCCAATCAGGGCGTGCTGACGGTTGCAGCGGGTTAACAGGGGGATTGCATGAGACAGATTTTTCTCGATACGGAAACCACCGGTTTATATCCGGACCAGGGCCATCGCATTATTGAAATTGCGGCAGTAGAAATCTTTAACCGCAGGCCGACCCAGCGCCATTTTCACATCTACATTAATCCAGAACGTGAGATCGATCCAGGCGCGCAAGAAGTGCATGGTATTTCTCTGGAGTTCTTGCAGGACAAACCTTTGTTCGCAAGTATTGCTGCAGAGTTTGTCGAGTTTATCCGGGGTGCCGAGTTAATTATCCATAATGCGCCGTTCGATATTGGCTTTCTTAATATGGAGCTCGCTAAACTCGGCCAGGACAAGCTGGAGACCTATGTCAGCGGCATTATCGACACCTTGAAAATGGCCAAGGAAATGCGGCCAGGGCAGCGTAACAACCTGGATGCCTTATGCCGCCACTTTGGCATTGATAACTCGCAACGTACCTTACACGGCGCTTTGCTGGATGCGGAGTTGCTGGCTGAAGTCTATATCGCCATGACGCGTGGCCAGGAAAGCTTGCTGATGGAGTTATCCAGCCCGGTAGAGCAAACGACGCATACGCATCTGGCAGTAGATTTTTCTGCATTAAAGCTGGTCACGGCAGATGCAGAAGAGTTGGACGCGCATCAACAATACATCAGCGGCCTTGCCAAGGCCGGTGCAACTTCATGGTAGCGACAGCATTAACATGATGTCATGGCTGCTTATCGGGCATTTGAGATAAGACGCCATAAGCTAATATGCAGTAAGTATCAATCGGTAAAACTATTCTGGATTTAGGTCTTTTATGCTTACAGAAACAATCGTAGTTACCGGCGGCGCCGGTTTTATTGGCAGCAACTTTGTCAATGCATGGGTCAGGCACAAGTTGGGGACAGTGATCAATCTGGATAAGTTGACCTATGCCGGCAACATGGAAAACCTGGCCGGTATCAGCCAAAATCCTCACCATATTTTTGTGCATGCGGATATTGGTGATCGTGTGGCGGTTAAAGCGTTGCTGGAAACGCATCGGCCGCGTGCGGTACTCAATTTTGCGGCCGAGAGCCATGTGGACCGTTCTATTCACGGGCCGGATGCTTTTATTCAAACCAATGTCGTGGGTACTTTTAATTTGCTGGAAGAAGTACGCGCTTATTGGCAAGCGTTGCCGGTGGATGAGCAACAGCAGTTCCGCTTCCTGCATGTGTCCACTGACGAAGTCTACGGTTCGCTGGGGCCAAATGAGCCGGCGTTTAAGGAAACCAATACTTATCAGCCGAATAGCCCATACTCAGCTTCAAAAGCGGCCTCTGACCACCTGGTGCGTGCTTATCACCACACTTATGGCTTGCCGACGCTGACCACCAACTGTTCCAACAATTATGGGCCGTATCACTTTCCGGAAAAACTGATTCCGCTGGTGATACACAATGCCTTGTCTGGTAAACCATTACCTATTTATGGTAACGGCAGCAATATTCGCGACTGGTTGTATGTCGAAGACCATTGCAGTGCGATTCGCGAGGTATTGGCCAAAGGCAAAGTAGGGGAAACCTATAATATCGGTGGCTGGAATGAAAAAACCAACCTCGATGTGGTGCATACCTTGTGCGATATCCTCGATCAGGAGCGACCAAAAGCGCAAGGCAGTTACCGTGACCAGATGACTTTTGTCAAAGACCGGCCGGGCCATGATGCGCGCTACGCGATTGATGCCAGCAAGATTGAGCAAAAGTTAGGCTGGAAGCCGCAAGAAACGTTTGAAACCGGCATCCGTAAAACCGTGCGCTGGTACCTGGAGCATCATGCGTGGGTGGCGCGTGTCACCAGCGGTGAGTATCAGCACTGGTTAAACAAGAATTACCACGAACGTGGAGAGGAGCTCGCATAATGGCAAGAAAAGGCATTGTACTGGCCGGTGGCTCCGGCACACGCTTGTACCCGGTAACGCAAGTGGTTTCCAAGCAGCTGTTGCCCGTGTATGACAAACCGATGATTTACTATCCTTTGTCGGCACTCATGCTGGCGGGGATACGTGAGGTGCTGATTATATCCACGCCCATGGATACGCCTCGCTTTAAAGAGTTGTTGGGCGATGGCAGCCAGTGGGGTATGCGTATTGAATACCAAGTACAACCGTCTCCAGATGGCCTGGCGCAGGCGTTTATCCTTGGTGAGTCCTTCATTGGCAACGATACCAGCGCACTGGTACTGGGCGACAATATTTTTTATGGGCATGAGTTGGGCGAAATGGCCATGGCTGCCGGGCAGCGTGAGCAGGGCGCGACTGTATTCGCTTATCCGGTAAACGATCCCGAGCGTTACGGCGTGGTGGAGTTTGATGCACAAGGCACCGCCATTAGCCTAGAAGAGAAGCCGACACAGCCGAAATCCCGCTATGCAGTGACGGGTTTGTATTTTTACGATCAACGTGTGGTCGAGATTGCCAAAAACCTCAAACCCTCGCCACGCGGTGAACTTGAAATTACCGATGTCAATAAGCAATACCTGGCCTGGGGCGAGCTCAATGTTGAGGTCATGGGCCGTGGCATGGCATGGCTGGATACTGGGACGCATGAGTCTTTGCTTGAAGCCAGTGGCTTTATTCAAACCATCGAAAAACGGCAGGGCTTGAAAATCTCCTGCCTGGAAGAAATTGCCTACCGCCAGGGGTTTATCAATGCCGAGCAATTGGATAAGTTGGCTGATAAATATGCCAAAAACGGCTATGGGCAGTATCTGAAACAAATTCTCAAAAAGCAGGTGTTTTAATGCAAGTGGTGGCAACAAATATTCCAGAGGTATTGATTCTGGAACCTAAAGTATTTGGCGATGCACGTGGCTTTTTCCTGGAAAGCTTTAACGCCAACACCTTTAAAGACTGCACCGGGCTGGATGTGCAGTTTGTACAAGATAACCACTCGCGGTCTGGCAGAGGCGTATTACGCGGCCTGCATTACCAGATACAGCAACCGCAGGGCAAACTGGTGCGGGTGGTGCAGGGCGAGGTATTTGATGTCGCGGTGGATATGCGCAGTGATTCGCCGACCTTTGGCCAATGGACGGGTGCACATTTGAATGCAGAAAATCACCGTCAGCTGTGGATTCCGCCGGGATTTGCACATGGCTTTGTCGTGTTGTCTGAGACGGCAGACTTTTTGTATAAAACCACCGACTATTATGCGCCGCAGCATGAGGCTTGCCTGAAATGGGATGATGCTACTGTGGGCGTAGACTGGCCCTTGGCTCAGGCGCCTAGCCTGTCGGCCAAAGACCAGCAGGGCTTATCTTGGGCAGATGCACCTAAATTTGATGTCATTTGACCAGTATTGAAGACGTCCATGAAAAAAATTCTGTTAACCGGCGTCAGCGGTCAAGTGGGTCACGCATTACAGCAACAATTGGCTTTAGAGTTAGCCAATGAGTGGCAGGTAGTAGCCTGTGACCGCCACCAGCTGGATTTAACGCAGCCTGATCATATCAGGCGCATCGTGCGTGAAATTGCACCAGATTTGATCATTAACCCGGCGGCCTATACGGCGGTGGATAAAGCGGAGTCTGAGCGTGAATTGGCTTATGCCATTAATGCGGTTGCGCCATGCGTATTGGCGGAAGAAGCCGCCAGGCTCAACGCTGGGCTGATTCATTTTTCAACCGATTATGTCTATGACGGCACAAAGCACTCTGCTTATGTAGAAAGCGATACCGTTAACCCGATCAGCATCTATGGCGCTAGCAAGCTGGCCGGTGAAGAGGCGATTCGCCAAGTTGGGCTGCCGCACCTGGTTTTACGTACCAGCTGGGTTTATGGCAGCTATGGTAAAAACTTTCTAAAAACCATTATTCGCTTAGCCAAAGAGCGCGAAAACTTGCGTATTGTGGCAGACCAGTACGGCGCACCGACATCAGATGCTGCCATTGCCAAAGCAGTGACAGAATTAGTCACACGCTGGCATCAGGAAGATGTGACACAAAGTGGTGTGTATCATCTGGTGAATAGCGGAGAAACATCCTGGTTTGGCTTTGCCAGCGAAATCGTGGTGCAGTATCACGCATTAGAGAGCGTACGCGGCTGGCCAGCTTTAGCGGTGAAAGACGTGCAGCCTATTGCGGCAGCCGAATATCCCACGCCAGCCAAACGCCCGGCAAACTCAAGGCTCTCAACCGCCAAGCTTGAGCAAACGTTTGGTGTGACCTTGCCGGAGTGGTCAATCGCCTTAAATCAGGTGATGGCTGAGTTGGCCGTCGGCGACTGATTAACCTGTTTGAATGATTAATTCGATTTAACCTGGGGCGTTTGAACCTGGTTAGGCCTGGTCAAACGCATCGGTCCAGCTATTCGGCGTTTCGTAGAGCCTGACTTTCATCAGTTTCAGATGGTTGCCAAAAGTGTCCCTGTACTGCGCTTTGAGTAATCTGAAGGCTTCTGCAGCCATGTTTTCGGCCGTTGGAATGGTCGGGAAGATAATGGTTTTATGATTGGGCAGGCTGTTGAGGAAGTCCAGCACAGCGGAATCTCCCTGAAAGACCAGGAAAGCATGGTCCCAGCGGTCAACAATGGTTTCGCGGGCAATGCGCTTCACGTCGGCAAAATCCATCACCATCCCGTTTTCTGAAGCGTGTTCAGCGTGAATGATGTCACCCGAGAGGGTAATCTCTATGGCGTAACGGTGGCCGTGCAGATTGCGGCATTGACTTTTATGATCAGGAATACGATGTCCGGCATCAAATTCCAAGCGTGTAGTAATTTCCATCCCAGCATTATATCAGGCAACGATATATCAGTAACCTTGCAGCACAGCCAATTGATGCATGCTGTGCGTGATGACGTTGTCAGGCGCTATGGCCTGCATGCATACTGTCGGGCAGATTAATACAGGTCGTCAATATTCATTAAAGCATCTTCGTCAGCAGAGTAGTGCTTGTGGCTCTTCTCATAACTGCCGTAGCTAGATTCGAAATCATCGACTTCATCGCCGGCAAAATCTTCCAGCATTTGATCAATTTTTTTAAATTTGTCGGTAGGCGTTGCTTTTTGTAACATGGTGGTCTCCCAGTACATCGTTAATTTACTCAAACATGTCAGTC
>Ga0207973_100249_pt1 | contig 21042 bp, 20 predicted proteins | sample LakWasMe82_HOW10_2_FD_183908 | JGI IMG/M metagenome (GOLD analysis project Ga0207973, IMG submission 183908) | Freshwater sediment methanotrophic microbial communities from Lake Washington under simulated oxygen tension - Sediment Metagenome... | ecosystem: Environmental > Aquatic > Freshwater >... | reverse complement strand
GTACTGGCGGCGCGTGGCCTCGGTCTGCGCCGGCGGCAGCAGGCCCTCATGCCATTGGCCCTCGAAGAACAGGCGCTCCTGCGGGCTGTGGCACAGCATGCGTTCGTCGTAGACGGTGCGGCCCAGGGCCTGCCGCGCCAGGCCCAGCGCGTGCAGCAGCTCGCTCACCTCATGCGCATGCGGCCCCGGCAGCGGCAGGTAATGCGCGCCGAGCGGGCAGGCCATGCCGCCCATGCGATGGCCGCGGCTGTTGCCGCCGGCCTCGTCTTCCAGCTCCAGCAGCGCGAAGTCGATGCCGGCCGCGGCCAGACCGCGCGCGCAGGCAAGACCTGACACCCCGCCGCCGACGATCAGCACCTGGCTGCGGCGCGTGACGGCGGGTGCCGCGCTCGGCAGCGGCGTGCGCAGGCGGTGGCCGCGCGCCGCGCTGGCGCCGACCCAGCCGCCCTGGAGGGGCGGCTGCCCGGCCCGGCAGCCGGCAAGCAGGGCCGAGCCCGCGGCCAGCAGCTCGCGCCGCCTCAATGGACCTTGCCCCACTCGGCTTCGAACTCGTGCACCAGCACCTGGTTCGAGAGCCGATTGACCTCGGTCGGCACGCGCGCCATGTCCGGCGGGAAGTCGCGCAGCGCCGCCATGCCCTCGGGCGTGAGAAAGCGCAGGCCGGCCGGCAGCGCGGTCGGCGCACGCCAGGGCCGCCGGCTGGCGATCACGAAACCCCATTCGCCGAAGCTGGGCACATGGGCGTGGTAGGGCGTGGTGGTGAGGCCCACCGCCTCCAGCGTCGTCACCACGGTCCAGAAGCTGCGCCGCGCCAGCAGCGGCGAGGTGGTCTGCACCACCGCGAAGCCGCCGGCGGCCAGGCGCTGGTCCAGCAGCTGGTAGAAGCTGGTGGTGTAGAGCTTGCCGAGCGCGAAATTGCTGGGGTCGGGGAAGTCCACCACGATCACGTCGAACTGCGCGTCGGGGTGCTGCTCCAGCCAGCCAAAGGCGTCGGCATTGACGATGCGGAGCTTGGGGCTGAGCAGGGCGTCCTGGTTCAGCTGGCGCGACAGCGGCAGGCTCGAGAACAGCCGCGTCATGTGCGGGTCCAGCTCCACCAGGGTGACCTGCTCGACGCTGGCCCAGCGCAGGATCTCGCGCACCGCCATGCCGTCGCCACCGCCCAGCACCAGCACGCGCTTGGGCGCGCCCTGGGCCGCCATCGCCGGGTGCACCAGGGCCTCGTGGTAGCGGTACTCGTCGCGCGAATGGAATTGCAGATTGCCGTTCAGGAACAGGCGCACGCCCGCGCCGCCCTGGGTCAACACCACGCGCTGGTAGTCGCTGGTCTCGCGCAGGATGATGTGCTCGCCGTAGAAGCGGTCCTCGGCCCAGGTGGTGAGCTGGTCGGCGCCCAGCATGGCGGCCAGCAGGGCGGCGACGGTGAGGCCGCAGGCCCAGGCATGGCGCGACCAGGCGCGCAGCTCGGCGCGGAACAGCCACAGCGCCCACACCGCGACGAAGGCGTTCAGGAGGCCGAAGAAGATGCCGGTGCGCACCAGGCCCAGCTGCGGCACCAGCAGCAGCGGGAAGGCCAGCGCCACCACGAGGGCGCCGAGGTAGTCGAAGGTCAGCACCTGCGAGACCAGCTCGCGCAAGGCATAGCGCTGGCTGAAATGCTTCTTGAGGATGCGCATCACCAGCGGGATCTCCAGCCCCACCAGCGCGCCCACCAGCAGCACCAGCCCGTACAGCAGCACGCGGAAGGCGCCCAGCTGGGTGGGCGGCAGCAGGCTGTGGGCGGTGAACAGCGCGGCCGGCATGAGCCCGCCGATGAGGCCCACCAGCAGCTCGATCTTGAGGAACTGCGCCACCAGCTGGCGCTCCAGGTAGCGCGACAGCCAGGAGCCCAGGCCCATCGCGAACAGATAGGTGCCGATGATGGTGGAGAACTGCAGCACCGAGTCGCCCAGCAGATAGCTGGCGAGCGCGCCGGCGGCCAGCTCGTAGACCAGGCCGCAGGCCGCCACCACGAACACGCTGGCGAGCAGCAGCAACTCGTGCAGCGAGATGCGGGCGACAGGAGGGGAGGAAGAGGCGGCGGGCGCGTCGGACATGGGGCGAGAGGCTATCACGCGCCCACCCCCGGGCGGCTCAAGGTTGGCGCAGTTTCAGCGCCAGTTCCTGGTAGCTGGCCAGGCGCGGGCCACCCAGCGCAATCGCCCGTTCGATCGCCTCGCGCGCCGCCTCGCGCTGGCCGCGTTCCATCAGCACCTGGGCCAGGTTGTTCCAGGCATCGGCCGCCGTCGGCAGTCGCTGCACCGCGCGCCGGTAGGCGGCCTCGGCGCCGGCCAGATCGCCCTGCGCGTAGGCGGCGTTGCCGGCGCCCAGCAGCAGGGCCGGCTGCTCCGGCCAGCGCATCAGGGCCTGCTCGTAGGCCTGGCGTGCCGGCGCTGGCTGCACGCGTTCCAGCGCCGCGATCGCGGCCGCCAGCGGCGCGGCCTGGGCCGTCGCCGGCAGCCGATCCGGCGGTAGGGCCACCATCGCCCAGTGGCCGCCGCGCTCCCAGGTGCGCTCAAAGGTGGACAGCGACATCTCGAGCTCCGGCGTGTGGCCGGAATGCAGGTAGAGGCGGTCGCGCTCGCGGTCGAAACCGAGCACCACGGCGTAATGCCAGACGGGGTAGACCGGCAGGGCCAGGTTCTGGAACACCAGCACCGGATGGCCGGCGGCCAGCTCCTGCAGCAGGGCCGGCAGCCTGGGTTCCAGGCGATAGGCCGGCAGGCCCTGGCGGCGCGCCGCCACCAGCAGCTCGGTCTGCAGCGAGCCGCGGCGCCCGGGCAGGAAGACCTGGGGCCGCAGCTGCGCCGGCGTGGTGGCGAGGCCGGCCGATTGCAGCAGCATCGCCAGCGCCGCCGGGCCGCACTCGAACTCGTCCTGGTCGATGAAGGGCACGGTACCGACCTGGGCCCGCGCCGGCAGGCCGGCCGGCCAGTCGGCCCGCAGCGCCTGCACTTGCGGCGTGCCGGCGCAGCCGCTCAGCAGCCCGGCCAGGCAAAGGACGAAAACAAAAAACCCCGCCGCGGCGGGGTGTTGCTGGCGCGGGCGGCCGGCGCCAGCCATGCTCATCGAATCGAGCGGGTGAAGGGGAAGACCTTGGTGAAGCCCAGGATGTCGGTCACCAGCAGCACGATGAAGAGGGTGAAGAGAATGCCCAGCACCTCGCCGCCGGCAGGCGCCTGCTCGATGCGGCCGGCCAGCTGCGCGGCCTCGGCATCGCTCATCGCCGCCACGCGTGCCAGCGCCGCCTGCGGGTCGACGCCCTGCTGCACCAGGGCCAGGCGCACGTCCTCACGGGCGAAGAAGGCGTCGATGCGGGCGCGCTGCCCGCTCGTGTCGCCGGCCTCGGTCTCGACAAGGGCCTCGGTCGGCACGATGAGGGCATGGACGGGCATGCTCATCAGCGTGCAGGACAGCACCAGGGTGGAGGCAATCAGGCGTTTGGCGATCGTCATGGTTGTTTTCCCAACATCAAAGCGCGCCGAGTCTAGGCCGCCCGTGGCGCGAAGCCAAACACATTTACATCCGGCGACAGCTCGGTGCGCCCGCTAGCGGCCGTTCAGAAAGGTGGTCTCGTAGAGCTGGCGGATGCGCTGCACGCCCTCGTCGTCGTGCCAGCTCTCCAGCATGCGGCGGTAGGCGGGCGTGGGGCGTTCCGCCAGCAGCACCGCATCGACGGCCGCGATCACCTGGCGCCCCCATTCGGTCTTGGGGCACATCACCCGGTCCAGGCTGTGGCTGGACATTTCCTTGAAGGGCAGGGCCATCAGCGCGCCCTCATGGCCGGAACGCTTGGCCAGGTAGAAGGCCATCACCGGATACTCGAGCAGGTAGTCGATGCGCTCGGCCAGGATCAGCTGGACCGCCACATGGCGCGTCGAATGCAGATGGCCGGGCGGGTTCTGCAGCAGCAACGCGTCGACCTCCGCATGAAGCTGGCGCGTTCCGGATGCTGTTCCAGCAAGGTCTTCAGCGACAGCTCGCCCATGCCCTCGTAGACCTTGCGATGGTCCTTGCGGATGATGATGCGGGGCGGCATCACCAGCGCGGCGGGCAAGGAGAAATAGGCAAATGCCTCGCGCTCCGGCGTCTTCCTGGCGGCCAGCCAGCACCAGTGGCTCTCGGCCTTGATCTCCTTGAGGATGCGCGGGATCGGCGCCGCCACCTCCTCGTGCTCGTACTGCGGCAGGCGCTTCTTCAGCAGGGCACGGATCTGGTCGTAAATGCCCTGGTCACGATCCGGCCCCTCGGGAATCATGAAGGGGGCCGAATCGGCCCAGCCCCAGCTGATCTTGTCGCCGGCCCATGCCGGCGCCGCCGGCATGGCCAGCAGCAGGGCGGCGCACAGGAGGCGTATCGGCAGGCCGGCCATGGCGTGGCGCCGCGCTCAGCCGTGGATGGCCGCCGAGACGATCATGCCGATCGAGATGCACATCGCCGCTACCACGATGGCCAGGGCCAGGTTCTTCTCCTCGACGATCTGCTCCCACAGCTTGTAGGGCGTGAGCTTGTCGATGATGACGAAGCTGATCCAGAACACCAGCACGCCCACCACCGCGTAGAGGATGGAACCCAGCACGATGCCGGGCTTGAGCCATTCGAGTCCGTCCATAGTCTTCTCCTTGTTCGCCTACTTGTGTCCACCGCCGCCGCTGCTGAAACCGCCAAATGAACCACCATTTGAGCCGCCACCCGAGTTGATGCGCACACCGCTGCCGTTGCTGCGCTGCCGGCATTGCTGGTATTCGCTGCTGGCTTCGCCGTAGGCGTCCTTGTAGCTCTGGCAATCGTCGCTGCTGCAGGCGCGCACCAGCATGACCAGCACCATGATGACAAACACCGCCACCACCAGCTTGAAGCCCAGGCTGTGCTCGCTGGCCGGGCCGGCGTCGCGCGCCAGCGTGGCCTGCGCCTCCGGCGCGAGCTTGGGAAAGGCGCGCGCCACCTCGGCGGCGTCGAGCTTGCGGCCATGGCTCCAGCTGATTTCCTGGCCCGCCTGCTCCTCGCGCGACAGCAGCTCGGTGCGGGCACCGCTCTTGTATTCGTAGTCGCTGACCTGGATGCGCTCCTCGCGTCGCAGCCGCCAGTAGAACTCGCCCAGCACATAGGTGCTCTTGGCCATATAGCTGTAGCGCAGCTTGAAGGGTTTGCCCTGCCATTCGACGCTGGCGCCGGCGCCCTTGGGCACGCCGGTGAGCGGCCGCACGATGGACCAGCCTTCCTCGGTATCGACCAGGAAGACAAAGCCCTCGTTGCGGTTGTAGAGCAGGTATTCGCGCCAGAAGGTCTGCTCGTCGTCATCTCCTGGGGCCGGTAGGTCGCAGCGCTCCTGGTAGCCCACCACCTGCCAGGGCAGCGGCGTGCCGCCCGATACCGCCAGGCTGCCGGTGCTGCCCAGCGGGATCTGCGGCTCCAGGCCGTTCTGCTGTGCATAGTGCGCGAGGTCGGTGCCCAGGCCTTGTGAGATGTCCACCACCGCGTGGCATTGGCCGCAGACGATGCTCTTCGTGTCCTGCAGCTTGGGCGCCAGGTCCGCGCCGCAGCTGGGGCAGGCGTAGCTCTTGGTGCCCATGGCCTTGGCGTTGTCCTCGCGCAGGCCGCTCATGGCCAGCTCGGCAATGCGCACCGGCCGCCCCACCGACCACAGTGGCGCCTCGGCCTGGCTGTATTCCAGCGTGCCCACCTCGTTCTGCGGATTGCGCAGATCGGCCACCAGGAACTGCCGGCCCAGCGCCGGCGGGTGGGGCAGCTCGCCCTGGGCGGCCGCCAGCGTCACCTGGGTCAGCGAGGCGACGCGCCAGGCCTGGCCGGCCAGCGGCAGCTGCGCGCCCAGGATCAGCTCGTGGGCCTGCGGTGCGCGCTCGGCCAGCGGGGCCTCGAAGCCCAGCACGAAGCTGCCGTTGTCCTCGGCCAGCCAGGCGCTGCGGCCCGAGTCGAAGAGGGCGTGCCACTCGTTCCAGCTGCCGCCCTCGTAGGCCAGCTGCAACCGGCCCACCAGGCGAAAGGCTGCGCCGGCAAAGCGGCCGGCGGCACCCAGCTGCAGCGGCGAATAGTCGTCGAACAGCTCGGCGCTCTCGCCGATCTTGCTTAAGGCCTCGCCCTCGCGCAGCAGGCTGCTGCGGCAGAAGCTGCAGACGGCGCTGGCCGAGGCCGCCGAGGCGAACTCGACCGGCGCGCCGCAGTTGGGGCAGTTGGCGCGCCAGCGGCGCTGGGTCTCCTCGCCAGCCAAGATTTACTACGCCAGCTTCTTCAGCAGCTCGGCCTTCTTGGCGGCGAATTCCTCGTCGGTCAGGATGCCCTTGGCCTTCAGGTCGCCCAGCTTCTCGATCAGGGCGATGATGCTTTCGGAAGTGGGCGTGGGTTCGCCGGTGACCGCGGCATGCGGGGCCTGCGCTGCCGCCAGGCCCTGGGCCAGCTGGCTCGCCATGGTCTGGCCCAGGGCAAGACCTGCCCCCAGGCCCATGGCGTCGCCGGCAATGCTGCCGCCCCCGCCTGCGCCACCACCCGCGACGCCCTCGGCCAGCTTGGGAATGGCCTGCGCGGTCTGGTACTGCATGAACTGGCCCATGTTCTGGCCGCCGATCATGCCCATGCCGATCTTCTGGTCCAGGATCTTCTGCAGCTCGTCGGGCAGGGAGACGCTCTGCAGCGTCACCAACTCCAGCTTCAGGCCCAGCTTCTCGAATTCGGGCGCCGTGGCCGTCTGCAGCTGCTTGGCGAACTCAATCTGGTTGGCCGCCAGATCCAGGAAGGGGATGCCGCTTTGCGCCACCGCATCGCTGATGTGCTGCAGCATCAGGCCGCGCAACTGGCCGTCCAGATCCTGCACCGTGTAGCGCCCGCGCGTGCCGGAGATCTCGGTGTGGAACAGCTTGGGGTCGGCCACGCGGTAGGCGAAGTTGCCGAAGGCGCGCAGGCGCACCGCGCCGAAGTCCTTGTCGCGGATGGTGACCGGCTGGCTGGTGCCCCAGCGCTGGTCCACCTGCTGGCGCGTGCTGAAGAAATAGACGTCGCTTTTGAAGGGCGACTCGAAGAGCTTGTCCCAGTTCTTCAGATAGGTCAGCACCGGCAGGGTCTGGGTGGTCAGCTTGTAGGTGCCGGGGCCGAACACATCGGCCACCTTGCCCTCGTTGACGAACACCGCCATCTGCGACTCGCGCACCGTCAGCGAGCCGCCATACTGGATCTCGAAATCCTGCATCGGGAAGCGCCAAGCCAGCGTGCCATCGCTGTCCTCGGTCCATTGCAGGATGTCTATGAACTGTTTCTTGATGAAGTCCATCAAACCCATGGTCGCGCTCCCGATATTGCAGTGAGTTCGCGGCGCTTGCCGCCGCGTGCGAAGTATCCACCAGCGCAGGGCCCATGTCCTTCCTCACGAAGGGTGGGTACTCAATGCCACAATTCGTGTCATGAACGACAGTCGCGTCAGCATCCAGACCCAAGACTTCGACCTCGGTGCCGAGACCCTGGCGCTGCGCCAGCAGGACGGCGGCGTGGGCGCGGTGGTGAGCTTTGTGGGCACCGTGCGCGAGGCCAGCGATGGCGAGCAGGTCAGCCTGATGGAGCTGGAGCATTACCCGGGCATGACCGAGGCGGCCATCGAGGCCATGATCGATCAGGCCTTGCAGCGTTTCGACATCCGCGGCGCGCGCGTCATCCACCGCGTCGGGCCCCTGGCGGCGCGCGAGCAGATCGTGCTGGTGCTGGTGAGTTCGGCGCACCGCGGCGAGGCCTTCCAGGCCTGCGAGTTCCTGATGGACTATCTGAAGACGCAGGCGCCGTTCTGGAAGAAGGAGCACACGCCCGCCGGCGCCCATTGGGTGGATGCCCGCGTGGCCGACGATGCCGCGCTGGCGCGCTGGGGCATTGACGCCGGGAATGCTGGCGCATGAGCTTGAGCATGCTGAACCAGATCGCGGCGGTATCGGTCGGCGCCAGCCTGGGGGCGCTGGCGCGCTGGCGCGCCGGCATCCTATTCAACCAGGTCTGGGCCGGCTTCCCGCTCGGCACCCTGCTGGTGAACGTGCTGGGCGGGTTGATGATAGGCATGGCGCTGGAATGGCTGGCGCGCTTCCCCGACGAGGGGCTGCGCCTGCTGCTGGTGACGGGTTTTCTGGGCGGGCTGACCACCTTCTCGACCTTTTCCGGCGAATCGCTGGCGCTGCTGCAGCGCGGCCTCTATGGCCTGGCGCTGGCGCACACCGCCGCCCATGTGCTGGGCGGGCTGGGCGGCGCGGTGCTGGGCCTGAAACTGATGCGCGACTTGATCTTGCTCAGGGTCTGAGCGTCTGGGGCCTTGCCGAGCGGCCCCAGTCTTGAAATCCTTGGGCTGGGTCCCACTTGCGTCCCAAGCGAGCACCCCCGGAGGATTTCAACCATGCGTGTCGACAAGTTCACCACCCTGTTCCAGGAAGCCCTGGCCGAGGCCCAGAGCCTGGCCGTCACCAAGGACAACCCCTATATCGAGCCGGCTCATGTGCTGGCCGCGATGCTGGCCCAGGCCGAGGGGCCGCGCGCCCTGCTGGAGCGTGCCGGCGTCAAGCTGGCGGCGCTGAAGACCTCGGTGGACGCGATCCTGGCCGGCCTGCCCCAGGTGCAGGGCGAGGGCCAGCAGGTGCAGCCCAGCCGCGATCTGGTGAGCCTGATGCAGAACGCCGAGAAGGAAGCGGCCAAGCGCGGCGACCATTTCATTGCCAGCGAGATGTTCCTGCTCGCCCTGGCCGATGCCAAGAGCGATCTGGCCGGCATTGCGCGCGGCCATGGCCTGACCCGCAAGGCGCTGGAGGCCGCGGTGGAAGCGGTGCGCGGCGGCCAGAAGGTCGATAGCCAGGAGGCCGAGGGCCAGCGCGAGGCGCTCAAGAAATACACGCTCGACCTCACCGAGCGCGCCCGCCAGGGCAAGCTGGACCCGGTGATCGGCCGCGACGACGAGATCCGCCGCGCCATCCAGGTGCTGCAGCGCCGCAGCAAGAACAACCCGGTGCTGATCGGCGAGCCCGGCGTGGGCAAGACCGCCATCGTCGAGGGCCTGGCGCAGCGCATCGTCAACGGCGAGGTGCCCGAGACCCTGAAGGGCAAGCGCGTGCTGGTGCTGGACATGGCGGGCCTCTTGGCCGGCGCCAAGTTCCGCGGTGAATTCGAGGAACGCCTGAAGTCGGTGCTGAAGGAGGTGGCGCTGGACGAGGGCCGCATCATCCTCTTCATCGACGAGCTGCACACCATGGTGGGCGCCGGCAAGGCCGAGGGCGCGATCGATGCCGGCAATATGCTCAAGCCCGCGCTGGCGCGTGGCGAGCTGCACTGCATCGGCGCCACTACCCTGGACGAATACCGCAAGTACGTGGAGAAGGACGCCGCGCTGGAGCGCCGCTTCCAGAAGGTGCTGGTGGATGAGCCCAGCGTCGAGGCCACCATCGCCATCCTGCGCGGCCTGCAGGAGAAGTACGAGGTGCACCATGGCGTGCAGATCACCGACCCGGCCATCGTGGCCGCGGCCGAGCTGAGCCACCGCTACATCACCGATCGCTTCCTGCCCGACAAGGCCATCGACCTGATCGACGAGGCCGCGGCCAAGATCAAGATCGAGCTGGACTCCAAGCCCGAGGTGATGGACAAGCTGGATCGCCGCATGATCCAGCTGAAGATCGAGGCCGAGGCGGTCAAGCGCGAGAAGGACGAGGCCTCCAAGAAGCGATTGGCCCTGATCGAGGAAGAGCTGCTCAAGCTGCAGCGCGAGGCGAATGACCTGGAAGAGATCTGGAAGTCCGAGAAGGCCCAGGCCCAGGGCAGCGCGCATGTGAAGGAAGAGATCGACCGCATCAAGCAGCAGATCGAGGAACTCAAGCGCAAGGGCGACTTCAACAAGGTGGCCGAGCTGCAGTACGGCAAGCTGCCCGAGCTGGAGAAGCGCCTGAGCGACGCCCAGGCCAAGGAGGCCGGCAAGTCCGGCAAGGGCGCCGGCGGCACGCCCAACAAGCTGCTGCGCACCCTGGTGGGGGCCGAGGAGATCGCCGAGGTGGTGGCGCGTGCCACCGGCATCCCGGTCTCCAAGCTGCTGCAGGGCGAGCGCGACAAGCTGCTGCAGATGGAAGCCAAGCTGCACCAGCGCGTGGTGGGCCAGGATGAGGCCATCACGGCGGTGGCGGACGCGATCCGGCGCTCGCGCGCCGGCCTCTCGGACCCGAACCGCCCGCTCGGCAGCTTCCTGTTCCTGGGCCCCACCGGCGTGGGCAAGACCGAGCTGTGCAAGGCACTGGCGGGCTTTCTGTTCGACAGCGAGGATCACATGATCCGCATGGACATGAGCGAGTTCATGGAGAAGCATTCGGTGAGCCGCCTGATCGGCGCGCCGCCCGGCTACGTGGGCTACGACGAGGGCGGCTACCTGACGGAAGCGGTGCGCCGCAAGCCCTACAGCGTGCTGCTGCTGGACGAGGTCGAGAAGGCCCACCCGGACGTCTTCAACGTGCTGCTGCAGGTGCTGGACGATGGCCGCCTGACCGATGGCCAGGGCCGCACCGTGGACTTCAAGAACTGCGTCATCGTGATGACCAGCAACCTGGGTTCACAGCACATCATGGCGCTGGCGGGTGAATCGAGCGAGGTGATACGCGATGCCGTGTGGGGCGAGGTGAAGGCGCATTTCCGCCCCGAATTCCTCAACCGCATCGACGAGACCGTGGTGTTCCATGCGCTCGACAACAAGCACATCGCCTCCATCGCCAAGATCCAGCTGCAGGCGCTGGAAGCGCGGCTGGAGAAGCTGGAGATGAAGCTGGACGTCAGCGACGAGGCCCTGGCCGAGCTCGCCAAGGTCGGCTTCGACCCCGCCTTCGGCGCCCGGCCGCTCAAGCGCGCGATCCAGCAGCGCATCGAGAACCCGCTCTCCAAGCTCATCCTGCAGGGCCGCTTCGGGCCCAAGGATGTGATCCCGGTGCGGGTGGAGGGGGGCGAGTTCGCGTTCGAGAGGGTGGTGCACTGAGCGCCAGGGCTCAGTACACCCAGCGCTCGAACAGGCGCTGCAGGTTCACGCCTGCGGCGCCTTCCATTGCCTGTTGCAGATCCGCGGCCCGCACGCTGCGGCCCGCGTTCGCCTGGGTGTAGCGCCGCAAGCCCTGCCAGAACGCCGCCTCGCCCAGCTCCTGCCGCAGCGCATGCATGAAGAGCATGCCCTTGCTGTAGTGGATGGCGCGCTTCAGCCCCAGGCTGGGGTAGTCGCCCGGCCAGCTCAGCGGCTTGTCGAAGCCCGCCGCCTTGGCGCGCTCCCAGCGCCTGGCGGCCAGTTCCAGCTCGCGCTGGTAGGCGGCCTCGCCCCAGCGCTGCTGCTTCCAGGCCGCGGTCATGAAGCTGGTGATGCCCTCGTTGAGCCAGAACTCGTTCCAGTCGGCGCAGGTGATCAGATTGCCCCACCACTGGTGCGCCAGTTCATGCGCGATCACCCAGTCCTCCTCGGGCGTCTCCAGGATGGGGTCCAGCATGGCCTTGCCGATCACCGCATGCCGGCTCACTTCCTGCGCCACGCCGCCCGGCACCAGCAGCTGGGTGTACTCGGCGTGCGGCAGGGGCAGGCCGGCCTTGGCCTCGAAGAAGGCCAGCATCGCCGGCGTGCTGGCAAAGCGCGCGCGCAGGCCGGCCTCGTCGTCCACGGCGCCCAGATAGCGCAGGGTCCTGCCGCTGGCGGTCTCGCTGGCCTCCTTGAATCGCCCGGCGGCAAAGCCCAGCACATAGAGCGGGTAGGGGCGCTCGGCATCGCTGGCCACGCTGAGCCAGCCAGATGGCAGCTCGAACTCGACGCGCAGCGTCGCGCGCTCCAGCAGTCGGCCCACGCAGGGTAGCCAGTCGCAGCTCTGGTAGGCGGTGTAGACATAGTCCGGCCCGAACACCAGCCCCTCGGCCGCCGGCGCCTGGTAGCGCAGCGCCAGCGTCAGCCCCGGACCGACGCCGGCGGGCAACTGCACGTGCCAGCCCGCCTCGCTGTGGCGCAGGGGCAGTGTTTGCCCTTCCTTTTGCCCGTCCAGCTCGGCATGGCTGAGCTGCAGTCCCGGCGCGGCCACCAGCAGTTCGCGGCTGCCGGGCGGCACGCCGCGAATCTGCAGCCGGGCCTGGACCTGCAGGCGCTGCGCCTCGATGTCGGGTCGCACATGCAGGCTGTAATGCTCGGCCCGCTGCGCCAGCGCCGGGCCGGCCAGCGCCAGCAGCGCCAGCAGGCGCCAGACGGATGTCGGGGCCATGGGTTTCAGTTGCGCGCGTGCGTGACGCGGTATTCGGCCACGCCCTCAAGCTCGTGCAGGCGGCTGGAGAAACGCGTCAGCGTGGTGCTCTTGTAGTTGCGCTTGGCGGTGCAGACGAAGCGCCATTCCTCGCGCTCGCCATTGCGTTCGATGCTCAGCGAGCCGGGGGCGAAGCGAAAGCCCAGGCGCTCGGAGAAATCGGCCAGCTCGTCCTGCTGGAAATGCCGGCCCGGCTTGCCGCGTATCAGCACCGAGATGGCGGGGTGCGAGGGCAGCTTGGCCTCCAGCTTGGCGCCCCACATCATCAGGCCGGCGCACAGCAGGGTCAGCATGATGGCGGCGAAATAAAAGCCCATGCCCAGCAGGATGCCGATCGCCGAGGCCGCCCACAGCGAGGCCGCCGTGGTGAGGCCGCTGATGTTCATGCCCTCGCGCATGATGACGCCGGCGCAGAGGAAACCGATGCCGGTGACCACGCCCTGGATGACGCGGGTCGGGTCGGTGAACTGCGGCGTGCTGCCGCCGGCCACATGGCCGCCAAACCATTGGTCCGGATAGCCCACCAGAATCGTCACCGCGCAGGCCGCCATGCAGACCAGGGCATAGGTGCGCATGCCGGCGGCCCGGCCGTGGAAGGCACGTTCGTAGCCGAGTACCAGCCCCAGCAGCATGGCGCCCATCAGGTGCAGCAGCATCAGCACATTGGCCTGCCACTGCGCGGCGGTCCAGTAGCGCAGCAGGTGGTCGAAGTCGAGCAGGTTCATGATGGGGCCATGCTAAACCCGCGCCTGGGCCTGGCGAGGGCAAGAAAAAGGGGCCTTGCGGCCCCCGTCTCGATTCTGCAACGTCGGCCTCAGACGGCCAGCAGTTCCACTTCGAACAGCAGCGTGGCATTGGGCGGGATCACGCCGCCGGCGCCGCGTGCGCCATAGCCCAGCTCGGCCGGGATCACCAGCATGCGCGTGCCGCCCACCTTCATGCCCTGCACGCCCTCGTCCCAGCCACGGATCACCTGGCCCTGGTCCAGATGGAAGCGGAAGGGGTCGCCGCGGTCCTTGCTGGAGTCGAACTTCTTGCCGCGCAGGCCATTCTTGTAGAGCCAGCCGGTGTAGTGCACGGTGACGCGCTGGCCGGACTTGGCCTCGGCGCCTTCACCCAGGGTGACATCCTGGAACTGCAGGCCAGAGGCGGTGCTCTGCAGCTCGAGGCTGATCTCGCCACCTCCGTCTTGGCCGCCGCTGACCGCCAGCAGCTCCACCTCGAACATCAGCGTGGCATTGGGCGGGATCACGCCGCCGGCGCCGCGCGCGCCATAGCCCAGCTCGGGCGGGATCACCAGCACGCGCGTGCCGCCGATCTTCATGCCCTGCACGCCCTCGTCCCAGCCGCGGATCACCATGCCGCCGTCCAGCTCGAACTGGAAGGGGTCCTTGCGGTCCTTGCTGGAGTCGAACTTGGCGCCCTTGACGCCATCTTTGTAGAGCCAGCCGGTGTAGTGCACGGTGACGTCCTGGCCGGACTTGGCTTCGGCGCCGGTGCCGGTCACGGTGTCGTCGTATTGCAGGCCGCTGGGGGTGGTGTTCATGTCATTTCCTTTTCTGCGGAGGCCGGCATCATGCCATCAAACCGGGTCCGGCAGCCGGTAGGGCCAGGCGGCCACGGCCTCGGCCAGGGCTTCGGGCAGGCTGCTGGCCTGCAGCGCCAGCCCCAGCGGCAGCGCCGCCTGCTTGAGCGCGGCCAGCGGGTCGCCCAGCTCCACCGGCAGCGCGCCGTTCTGCTTGGAGAGCTTCTCGCCATTGGCGCCCAGCACCAGGGGCGTGTGCAGATAGGCGGGCCGCGCGTAGCCCAGCAGCTGCTGCAGGCGGATCTGGCGCGGCGTGTTGTCGGCCAGGTCTTCGCCGCGCACCACATGGCTGATGCCCTGCTCGCCATCGTCCACCACCACCGCGAGCTGGTAGGCCCACAGGCCGTCGGCGCGCTTGAGCACGAAGTCGCCCACCGCATGGGTCAGGTCTTGCGCTTGCGCGCCCAGGCGGCGGTCGTGCCAGGCTATCAGCAGCGGCCGCTCGTCGGCCCGGCCCGCTGTGCTGCGCAGCCGCCAGGCCCGTAGCGGCCGGCCCTGCGTGCCAGCGCGGCAGGTGCCGGGGTAGACCAGCTCGCCATGGCGCTGCAGCGCCCCGCCGGCGGCGGCGATGGCGGCGGCAATGTCCTTGCGCGAGCAGGCGCAGCCATAGACCCAGCCCTCGGCCTCCAGCCGCGCGAGGGCCTGCGCATAGTGCGCGCCGCGCTGCGATTGCCACAGCGGGGCCGCGTCGGGCAGCAGGCCCAGGGCGGCCAGCTGGCCCAGGATCAGGCGGTCGGCGCCGGGCACGCAGCGCGGCAGGTCGACGTCCTCGATGCGCACCAGCCAGCGGCCGCCATGGGCGCGCGCATCCAGCCAACTGGCCAGCGCCGCCACCAGGGAACCTGCGTGCAGCAAACCGGTCGGGGAGGGCGCAAATCGACCAACATAGCGCCCGACATAGCCCAGGCTCACAAGAGCAGCCCCTCGTGCTGCTCCACCAGGGCCTTGCGTGTGGTGGTGCTCTGCAGCTGCTGCAGCCACCAGGCCAGCGCCTTGGCCGGCGGGTGGCCTGTGCTGCGCCACGCGTAGTGCAGCGGGATCAGGCGGCGCTTCTGGTAGGTGCTCTTGTGCACCAGCCGGCCGGCCTCGATATGGCGCCGCACCATCGGCGCGGGCAGGGCGCCGCAGCCCAGGCCGCGCAGCATGGCCTCCAGCTTGGCGGCCATCGAGGGCATGGTCAGCACCTCCTGGCCGGGCATCACGCCCACCGTCATCGGCTCCATATGGCGGGCCGTGTCGGCCACGGTGACGATGCGATGCTCGGCCATGGTGGCGGCCGAGAGCGGCTCGGGCCGCTCGGCCAGCGGGTGGTGCGGTGCCACGCAGAACATCATTTCCATCTCGGCCAGCGGCTCGCACACCACCGCCGTGCCGGGCGGTTGCGCCGAGGTGCCGATGGCCAGATCGGCCTGGCCCGACATCAGCGCCTCCCAGGTGCCCGACAACACCTCCACGCGCAGCTTCAGCCGCGTGGGCGGGGCGCCGCCCTCGGGCAGGCGCTGGCTGTAGAAGGCCTCCATCAGGTCGAACACGGCGCGGCGCGCGATCGCATCGTCGATGGCGATGGTGAGCTGGCTTTCCCAGCCGGTGGCCACGCGTCGCACGCGATTCGCCACCGCGTCCATTTCCTGCAGCAGGCGGCGGCCCTCGTTGAGCAGCTCCTGGCCGGCGGCGGTGAGCACGGCCTGGCGCGAGCTGCGGTCGAACAGCAGCACGTCCAGCGCCTCCTCGAGCTGGCGCACGCTGTAGGTGAGGGCCGAGGGCACCTTGCCGATCTCGCGCGCGGCGGCGGCAAAGCTGCCGGTGCGGGCGATGCTGTCCATCATGGACAGGGCTTCGGGGGTGAGGACGCGGCGCTTGTCCGTGCTTTTGCTCTGGGTCGACATGGTTTCATCTTATTTGAACGCTGGCTTCAAGGCGTTCCAGCCACGCCGCCGGGGCGCGCTCCTACATTGGATGCCAACAAGGAGCGACGCACCATGCTTGAACTGATCCGATCCTGCGACCGTGGCTATGCCGACCATGGCTGGCTGAAGAGCTATCACAGCTTCTCGTTTGCCGACTACTACGACGCCCGCCGCATGGGCTTCGGCGCGCTGCGCGTCATCAACGAGGACCGCATCGCCCCCGGCACCGGCTTCGGCACCCACGGCCACCGCGACATGGAGATCATCAGCTATGTGCTGGAGGGCGAATTGGCGCACAAGGACAGCATGGGCAATGGCCAGGCCGGCGCCGCTGAATCGGGCAAACAAGCCGGCGTGATACGCCCGGGCGACGTGCAGCGCATGAGCGCCGGCACCGGCGTGATGCACAGCGAGTTCAACCACGCCAAGGACCGCAGCACGCATTTCCTGCAGATCTGGATCCAGCCGGACGTGCGCGGCGTGGCACCCGGCTACGAGCAGATCCATGTGCCGGCCGAGCAAAAGCGCGGTCGCCTGCGGCTGCTGGCCTCGCCCGATGGCGCGGAGGGCTCGGTGCGCATCCATGCGGATGCGCGGCTGTATGCCGGCCTGTTCGATGGCGCCGAGGCCGCGCAGCTGAACCTGAGCGCCGCGCGCCTGGCCTATGTGCACCAGGTGCGTGGCGAGCTGACGGTGAACGGCAAGGCCCTGAAGGCCGGCGACGCGCTGCAGATCAGCGAGGAGACGCGACTGAGCCTGGGCCAGGGCCGCGACGCCGAGGTGCTGGTGTTCGACCTCCAGCCCTGAGGACGGCCCTGATCAGCTCGGCAGCGAGACCGCGTCCAGCAGCTCGCTTTCGATCTGCAGCTGCAGCTTGTTCTGCTGCAAGGCGGCGCCGTCCACCAGAAAGGTGTCCTCGACCCGCTCGCCCAGGGTGGAGATCTTGGCCAGCTGCAGATTGATGTGGTGGCGCGCCAGCACGCGCGCGATCGCGTAGAGCAGGCCGGCGCGATCGCTGCTGCTGATCGAGAGCAGCCAATGCTGGGCGCGCTCGTCGGGCCGCAGCGTGACACGCGGGGTGAAGGGGAAGGACTTGACCCGGCGCGACAGGCGCCCGCGGCGCGGCTCGGGCAGCGGGCCGGTGGCCGCCAGCGCCTGCGCCAGCTTGGACTCCACCAGCGAGACCAGATCGCGGTGATGCAGCTCCTGGTCGGGCGAGATGATCTGGAAGGTGTCGAGCGCAAAGCCCTGGCGCGTGGTGTGCACCTTGGCGTCCAGGATGTTGAAGCCGGCGCTGTCGAAATAGCCGCAGATGCGCGCGAACAGGTCCTGCTGGTCGGGCGCATAGACCAGCACCTGCAGGCCCTCGCCCACCGGTGAGGGGCGCGCGCGCACTACCGGCACGGTGCTCTGCACATGGCGCCACAGCGAGCGCGCATGCCAGGCCAGGTCGCTGGCATCGTGGCGGGCGAAATAGCTGACGGTGAGCGTTTCCCACAGGGGGCCCTCGGTGCCCGGCAGCATCGAGCGCAGGGCCAGGTCTTGCCTGGCCTCCTGCTTGCGGGCCTCGATCTCGACGTCCATGCTCACCCTGGCGCCGCCCAGGGCGCGCAGGGTCAGGCGGTAGAGGTCTTCCAGCAGCTTGCCCTTCCAGGCATTCCAGACCTTGGGGCTGGTGCCGCGGATGTCGGCCACGGTGAGCAGATAGAGGGCGGTGAGGTGGCGCGCATCGCCCATCTTCTTGGCGAAGGTCTCGATCACCTCGGGGTCGGAGAGATCCTCCTTCTGCGCCACGCGCGACAGCGTCAGGTGGTGCTGCACCAGGAACTGCACCAGCTCGGCATCCGCCTTGGCCAGGCCATGCTCGCGGCAGAAGCGCCGCACCTCGCGCGCGCCCAGGTCGGAGTGGTCGCCGCCGCGGCCCTTGGCAACGTCGTGGAAGATCGCGGCGATGTAGAGCAGCCAGGGTTTCTCGAACTGTGCCGCCAGCTGCGAGCAGAAGGCGTACTCGTGCGCATGCTCGGGGATGAAGAAGCGCCGCACATTGCGCAGCACCATCAGGATGTGCTGGTCCACCGTGTAGACGTGGAACAGGTCGTGCTGCATCTGGCCGACGATGCGGCGGAACACCCACAGATAGCGCCCCAGCACCGAGGTCTGGTTCATGAGCCGGAAGGCATGGGTCTGGCCCTCGGGCTGCTGCAGGATGCGCACAAAGGTGGCGCGATTCACCGGGTCGCGCCGGAAGGCGCTGTTCATCAGCTCGCGCGCGTTGTAGAGCGCGCGCAGGGTGCGCGCCGAGAGGCCGTTGATGCCGGGCGTGCGCTGGTAGACCACGAAGGTCTCGAGGATGGCATGCGGGTCGCGCTCGTAGAGATCGTCGCTCGCCACCTCCAGCATGCCGGCGCGGTCCAGAAAGCGCTCGTCGATGCGACGCATCGGCGCGTTCTGCGAGCCGTTGATCTGCTCTTCCAGGTTCAGCAAGAGGATCTGGTTGAGCTGGCTCACCGCCTTGGCGGCCCAGTAGTAGCGCCGCATCAGCACCTCGGAGGCGCGCTGGGCCTTGCTGGCCAGGTAGCCGAAGCTCTCGGCCACGGCGTTCTGCAGGTCGAACACCAGGCGATCCTCGCGCCGGCCCGCCACCACATGCAGGCGTGCGCGTATCAGCTTGAGCACGCCCTCGTTGCGCTGCAGCTGGCGGCTCTCGAAGGGCGTGATCAGGCCCTTGGCGGCGAGCTGGGTCCAGGTCTTGCCCAGGCCGGCGGCGCGCGCGATCCAGATCAGCAACTGCAGGTCGCGCAGCCCGCCCGGGCTTTCCTTGCAGTTGGGCTCCAGCGCGTAGGGGGTCTCGTCGTACTTGGTATGGCGCTGGCGCATCTCCAGCACCTTGGCGCGCAGAAACGCCTTGGGGTCCATGGCCGCGGCGATGCGCTGCTCGAAGCGCTTGAAGAGCGGCTTGGCGCCGGCCAGCAGGCGCGCCTCCAGCAGCGCGGTCTGCACCGTCACGTCGCCGGCGGCCTCGCTGACGCATTCGTCCACCGTGCGCACCGAGGAGCCGATCTCCAGGCCGATGTCCCAGCAGGCGGTGATGAAGGCCTCGATGCTGGCCTTCAGCGGCCCGGGCTGGTAGGGCTCCAGCCCGTCGGGCAGCAGCAGCAGCACGTCCACATCGGAGTAGGGGAACAGCTCGCCGCGGCCATAGCCGCCCACCGCGGCCAGCGCCGCGCCCTCGGGCAGGCCGGCCTGGCGCCACAGGGTCTGCAGGGTGGCGTCGACATGGCGCGCCAGCTTGCGCATCAGGCCGGTGGCGGCCCCCACGGTGGGCTCGGCGTCGCGGAAGGCCTGCAGCAGGCCGGTCTTGCCGGTCTTGAAGTGCTGCTTCAGTTCGGCAATGCCGATGACCGGAACGGTCATGGATCAGCCGGTGATGAAGGCCGGCGGCGGCGGGCTGCCGGCCGAGAGCGTCATCACTTCGTAGCCGGTCTCGGTCACCACCAGGGTGTGCTCCCATTGCGCGGACAGCGAGCGGTCCTTGGTGACGATGGTCCAGCCATCGCCCATCTCGCGGATCTCGCGGCGGCCGGCGTTGATCATGGGCTCGATGGTGAACACCATGCCGGGCACCAGCTCTTCCAGCGTGCCGGGGCGGCCGTAGTGCAGCACCTGCGGCTCTTCATGGAACTTCTGGCCGATGCCATGGCCGCAGAACTCGCGCACGATGGCGAAGCCGGCGTTCTCGGCAAAGGTCTGGATGGCATGGCCGATGTCGCCCAGGCGCGCGCCCGGCTTGACCTTGGCAATGCCCTTCCACATCGCTTCGTAGGTGAAGGCGCACAGGCGCTTGGCCGCGATCGAGCCCTCGCCGACGATGAACATGCGGCTGGTGTCACCGTGCCAGCCGTCCTTGATGACGGTGACGTCGATGTTGACGATGTCGCCGTTCTTCAGCGGCCGGTCGTTCGGGATGCCATGGCAGACCTGATGGTTGATCGAGGTGCAGATGGACTTGGGGTAGGGCGTGTAGCCCGGCGGGCAGTAGTTCAGCGGCGCGGGGATGCCCTGCTGGACGTTCACGATGTGATCGTAGGCGAGCTTGTCGAGTTGGTCCGTCGTGATGCCGGGCTTCACATGGGGGGTGAGCATGTCCAGCACTTCGGAGGCCAGGCGGCCCGCCACGCGCATCGCGGCGATATCGGCCGCGGACTTGATGGTGATCGTCATAGGGCGCTATTTTAGTCAGCCCACACGACCAGCCCGCTCCAGGCCGTGGCCAAGACCACGATGCCAAAGGCGATGCGGTACCAGGCAAAGGGCACGAAGGTATGGCTGGAGATGTAGCGCAGCAGCCAGCGCACGCAGATCCAGGCGCTCACAAAGGAGAACAGCAGGCCCACGCCGAACAGCGGCAGGTCGGCCATGCTCAGCAGGGCGCGCTCTTTATAGAGGCTGTAGAGGCCGGCGCCGATCAGGGTGGGGATGGCGAGGAAGAAGGAATAGTCGGTGGCGGCCTTGCGCGACAGGCCCAGCAGCATGCCGCCGATGATGGTGGCGCCCGAGCGGCTGGTGCCGGGGATCAGGGCGAAGGCCTGGGCGCAGCCGACCTTGAAGGCGTCGGCCAGGCTCATGTCGTCGACGTCGCGGATGCGCGCGTTTTCCTCGCGGTGGGCGCCGCCGCGCTCCACGTACCAGATCACCAGGCCGCCGATGATGAAGGCCAGCGCCACCGGCACCGGCGCGAACAGCACGGCCTTGATCTTCTTGCTGAAGATGAAACCGAGGACCGCGGCGGGAAGGAAGGCGACCACCAGGTTCAGCACCAGGCGCTGGGACTTGGGATCGTGCCCGACGGTCCGCACCACGGTGCCGATCCGGACCCGGTATTCCCACATGACGGCCAGGATCGCGCCCGCCTGGATCGCGATCTCGAACACCTTGGCGATTTCTCCGGTGAAGTTGAGCAGGCTGCCCGCGAGGATGAGGTGGCCGGTGGAGGAAATCGGGAGGAATTCGGTAAAGCCTTCGACCAGGCCGAGGATGATGGCCTTGAGCGCGAGAATGATATCCATGAATGTAGCGGTGGCAACGGGCGGAGCAGAAGCTTACCATGCCGGCCGGCCTTGGCTGGGGTATATTGCCGGTTGCCAAACACAACCGCAGGTTTCCGATGATCCGCGCTTCCTCCTGTATTGCCGCCGCCGCGCTCGTGGCCGGCTGCGCCGCCACCCAACAAGCTCCCCGT
>Ga0207973_100173_pt1 | contig 31044 bp, 27 predicted proteins | sample LakWasMe82_HOW10_2_FD_183908 | JGI IMG/M metagenome (GOLD analysis project Ga0207973, IMG submission 183908) | Freshwater sediment methanotrophic microbial communities from Lake Washington under simulated oxygen tension - Sediment Metagenome... | ecosystem: Environmental > Aquatic > Freshwater >... | reverse complement strand
CGGGTTGCGCCAGCGCGCCCGCGCAAGCCCCCGAGGCCGCGGCGGCCGCATCGGCCGACGGGCGTGAGAAGCCCAAGACCTTCATCACCGGCTCGCGCCTGGCGCGTTCCGAGTGGTACGGTGCCGAGCATGTCAAGGGCGTCAGCCGCGACGCCTACAAGGACGACACCATGGACCACAAGATGCCGCATCGCGTGGGCAACTGAATTTCTTGCAAGAGTTCTTACAAGAGCGCGCAGCAGCGCGCCGATCCATGGCGGCCACCGCCGCCTCCATTGTTTCCAAAAGGGAGATCCCCATGAACTATCTGAAGCACGCCGGTGCGTGCCTGTGCGCTGTTTTGTCCGTCGCTGTCATGGCTGGCTGCGCCAGCACCCCTTCGCCCGAGGGCGAGAAGAGCAGCGCGCGCGCCAGCGATCCCGACGACAAGAGCTACACCACCGGCTCGCGCATCCCGCGCAAGTCCAACGCCGAGAGCATCACCAAGGTCAGCAAGGAAGCCTTTGCCGAATCGATGCGCGAGCGCCCGCAGGGCATGGGCGCCGGCCAATAAGGCCGGGCCCGGCAGCGCCGGCATGGCTGCCGGCGCTTGCACAGCCGCTCAGTTGAAGCTGTAGTTCAGGCTCACGAAGGCGCTGCGGCCCTTCGGATCGGTGTAGGTCGGGTCGTAGGTGGCCAGGAAGTAGTAGGCCTGGTTGGAGAAGGGCGGGGCGGTGTTGAACAGGTTCAGCACGCCGGCGCGCAGCTTCAACTGCTTGCTCACGTTCCAGCTGCCCGTCAGATCCCACAGTGAATAGGCTTTCACCGTGCGTGAGGGCAGCAAGGTGTCGCTGCTCGGGTCGTAGGTCGTGTTCTGGTCGGTGTAGCTCGACGAATACTGGTTGCTCAGGGTCAGGCCATAGGGTCCGAAGTCCCAGCCAAAGTTCAGACGGTGGCGCCACTTCTGCACCACCTGGTCGTTCAGGAACACACCCAGGTTGCTGCGGTAGGGCTCTTGCGGGCCGAACTGGCGGTCGTAGTGCAGGATCAGTGTGCCGGAGAGGCCGGCGCTGAAGCGGCCGAATTCACTCTTGGCGCTGCGCCAGTCGAAGCCCAGATCCAGTCCGTCGGTCTTCAGCACGCCCTGGTTTTCTTTTTGCAGCAGGATGTTGGTGATGAAGCCATCGGCATCGCGCTGGATGTATTTGCCGTTGTACTTCTCGGGGCTGTCCACGATGATCTGCTCGCCCAGGGTGCTGATCACATCGGTCTTGCGGATGTTCCAGTAGTCCACGCTGAAGCTCAGATCGCGTGCCGGCTCGAAGATCAGGCCGAAGCTGAACTGGCGCGACTTCTCGGGCTTGAGATTCGGGTTGGAGCGGCGCTCCACCGCCCATTGGTCGGTACACAGATCGATCGAGCCCTCCTGCTTTACGCATTGCGGGTCGGTCAGGAAGCTGGAGGCCGAGCCGAAGGTGGTGGGCCGCTTCAGATCAGCCAGTGAGGGCGCGCGGAAGCCCGTGCCCACCGAGCCGCGCAGCAGCACCGTCTTCTCCGGTTGCCAGCGCACGCCCAGCTTGGGGTTGGTGGTGGAGCCCACCTCGCTGTAACGGTCGTAGCGCAGCGCGGCCTGCACTTCCAGTTCCTTGCTGAGGGGTGCGTTCAACTCGGTGAAGGCCGAGGCCACCTTGCGGCTGTCGTCGGTGGCCTTCAAGTCGGTGGTTGAACCCGCGGCCAGCCCGGTGTCGCGGTCACCAGCGATCTTGTTGTCCACCAGCAGCGCGGAGGGCGTGAAGCTGGTGTTTTCCTTGCGGAACTCGGCACCGACGGCGATCGCCAGATCGCCGCCCGCCAGCGTCATCAGGCTGCGCGAGGCCTTGGCATCGATGGAGGTGGTCACGCCCTTGGCCTTGCGGGCCTCGTCGTTGACCTTGATGCTGCTGATCAGGTCCTTGCCGCCCTGGCTGGATGGCGCCCAAGGGTTGATGGTGCCGGCGCGCACGCCCGCGTCGAACTCCTTGAACAGCACATAGCCATCCACGTACTTGTCGATGGCGTCGTTCCGGGCGCGGGCGATGCCGAAGTCCAGGTCCCAGCCCGCAAAGCTGGCGTTGCCGCCCACTACCAGGCGCTGCGCGTCGCTGCTGACCTCGTTGGTACGGTTGCCGGCCTCGCTCATGCGGTAACGGATGCCGCTGAACGTGGACGGCAGGCCGGGCGCGCTCAGCACCGTGCGGTACTTCTCGGGCAGCAGCGCCACCGGCAGGCTGCGAATGCGCTGCGGGTTGGGGCTCAGCACATAGCGGCTCTCGGCATGCGACTGCACCAGTTCCGCGAACAGCTGCAGATCCTCGCTGGCCTGGAAGGTGGCGCGGCCGATGAAGCCGAGTTTCTGCGCCTCCGGATAGATATCCGTGTCCTTCATGTAGTCGTAGCTGCAAGCCAGCGGGCCGCCCGGGCCGGTGGGTGCGAACACGGTGGCATCGGTGAGCGTGTTGCAGGCCGGGTTGGCCGGATTGATGCGGGTGCGCGTGCTGCCCGCTGGCAGCACGCCCGCGGCGATGAGCGCGTTGCGCTGCGAGGAGCTGATGTCGATATTGGCCGGGAAGGTGTTGCTGGACATCAGGGCCGGCAGGGTGCTGGCCAGCGGGCGCTCCTGGATGAACTTGCGCTGGCTGGAGCGCAACGCGTCGAGCTGCTGCACGTCCAGCACGCCGAATACATTGAAGCGGTCCCTGTTCAGGTCGCCGGTGCCGGCGCTGATGCTGGCGGTGCGCTTGCCGGCGCCGCCTTCCTGCGTGCCGCTGGCGTAGGCACCGAGTTCCACGCCCTGGTAGTCCTTGCGGGTGATGAAGTTGATCACGCCGCCGATCGCGTCGGTGCCGTAGATGGCCGAGGCACCGTCCTTCAGCACTTCCACGCGCTGGATCGCACCGGCCGGGATGTTGTTCAGGTCGACACCGGCGTTGTCGCCGGGCGAAGCGAAGTTGGCCAGGCGCCGGCCGTTCAGCAGCACCAGGGTGCTGGAGACGCCAATGCCGCGCAGGTTGGCGCCGTTGAAGCCGCGCTGGCCCGAAGTGCCATCGGTGATGCTGGCGCCGTCGCTCAGCGGTGCGGTGTTGGCGCTGATGCTCTTGAGCAATTCGGCGGCGGTGGTGACACCGCTCTTGTCGATGTCGTCGCGCTTGATCACCTGCACCGGCAGCGAGCCTTCGCCTTCGATGCGCTTGATGCTGGAGCCGGTGATCTCCACGCGTTGCAGTTGCGCTTCCTGGGCATGCAGGGTCTGGGTGGCGATCAGCATCAGGCTGGCCTGGGCCAGGTGTTGCAGTTTGAATCGGGACATGAGGGCCTCGGAGTGGTGATGGGGGGGGAAGAAACTGGAGGCGACTCTAGGAGCGGGCCGAAGCACTTGCCTATGGGGTTTCGGCGCAGCGGTCGCTTCGGCATAAATGCGCGTCGCATGCATGTAAACCCCGCAGAGGCAGCATGGGCCGGCCTTACATGGATGCGACATGCAATTGCCGAATGCGCGCAGGACACGGCTTGGCCGGGCCTTACCCGCTGGGCAGGGCGGGCGGCAGCTGACAAGATCTCGGCCATGACGACGAAATCCAAGACCACCCTGGCCAACGCAGTGCGCCTGAGTGCGGCCCTGCTGTGTGCCGGCGCCTGTGCATCCGCACAGGCGCAGACCGCCATCGCCATTGGCGGCGCGCTCAAGTTCGACAACGACGCGGTGTGGAAGCGCATCGTCGATGAGGCCGGTGGGCGGGGCGCGCGCTTTGCCGTGCTGGCCACCGCCGCGGGCAATCCGGCGCGCGCGGCGGCCTTGATCGTGGATGCGCTGGAACGCCAGGGTGCGGTGGCTGAGGCGATTCCGGTGGCGCCCAAGCTCAAGGGTGCGGACCTGCAGAAGAACCTGCAGGATCCCGCCCTGATCGCACGCATCGCCAGTGCCAAGGGGGTGTTCTTCTCGGGCGGCGCGCAGGAGCTGATCGTGGACACCTTGCAGCCCCAGGGGCAGCCCACCGAGATGTTGAAGGCGATCTGGCAGGTCTACCGCGGCGGCGGTGTGGTGGCCGGTACCAGCGCCGGCGCGGCCATCATGAGCGAGCAGATGTTCCGTGACGCGCAGGACAATCTGCAGGTCCTCAAGGGGCAGCTGCGCGAGGGCAGGGAAGTCGACCGTGGCCTGGGCTTTGTCGGCCCCGCGCTCTTCATCGACCAGCACTTCCTCAAGCGTGGCCGCGTCGGTCGCATGCTGCCGATGATGCTGGCCAAGGGCTACAAGCTGGGCTTGGGGGTGGATGAAAACAGCGCGGCCGTGATACGTGGCAAGGACGTGGAAGTGATCGGCGCCAAGGGCGCGTTGCTGGTGGACCTGGCCGAGGCCCGCAGCGATGCGACGCTGGGGGCCTTCAACCTCCAGGGCGCACGCCTGAGCTACCTGGACCGGGGCGACCGTCACGACCTCAAGACCGGTGTCAGTACGCCCTCGCCGCTGAAACAGCGTGAGCCGCGCATCGACCCGGCCGCGCCCGACTTCAAGCCCTATTACAGCAACGAGCCCTTCTACATGGACATGCTGGGCGACACCACCATCGTTAATGCGATGGCGCATCTGATCGACAGCCCGCATGCCGAGCTGCGCGGCCTGGCGGCGGATGTGCGCGTCCGTGCCGGCAACGAGCGGCCCGAGCTGGGCTTTGAATTCCGCCTCTACAAGGGCGCGGGCACGGTGGGCTGGGCCACCAGCGCCTTCGGTGGCGAGGACTACACGGTGCTCAATATGCGGCTGGACGTGATGCCCGTGCAGTTCACGCAACCGCTCTATACCCCGCTGCGCCCGGCCGCGCGCTGAACTTTTCCGCCTTGCGCTGCCGGCTGCCACATGCAGCCGGTGGGCGCAGCCACGCCCCCTTTCCACAGGATCGCCCCGATGAGAACCGTGCTGCATGCACTCCCGGACTTCAGTGCCGGCACCACCCGCACCCTGCGCAGCCTGCATTTCGGCAGCCGCGGCGCCGCCGGCAAGAAGGCCTATCTGCAGGCCTCGCTGCATGCCGACGAGGTCCCGGCCATGCTGGTGGCGCAGCATCTGCGGCGTCAGCTGGAGGCGCTGGAGGCGGCCGGCCAGCTGCGCGGCGAGATCGTGCTGGTGCCGATGGCCAACCCCATCGGCCTGGCCCAGGATCTGCAAGGCGCGAGCCTGGGACGCTTCGACCTCAGCACCGGGCTCAACTTCAACCGGCACTACAAGTCGCTGACGGCTGCGCTGATTCCCCTGCTGGAGCCGCGGCTGAGCCCCGACGTCGCGAGCAACACGGCCTTGATTCGCGGCACCGCCATGCAGCTGCTGCAGGCCTGGGAGCCGGCCACCGAGACCGAGGCGCTCAAGCAGCGCCTGCAATGCCTGGCCATGGATGCCGACATCGTGCTGGACCTGCACTGCGACAACCAGGCGGTGCTGCACCTCTATACCGGCACGCCGCTGGCCGCGCAGGCCGCGCCGCTGGCACGTTACCTCGGTGCGCAGGCGCTGCTGACCTGCACCGCGTCCGGGGACGATCCCTTTGACGAGACGGTGGCGCGCATCTGGTGGGAGCTCGGCGCCCACTTCGCGGGGCGCTTTCCGATCGCGCAGGCCTGCTTTGCGGCCACCGTGGAGCTGCGCGGCGAGGTTGAGGTCGAGCACGGGCTGGCGGCACGCGATGCCGGGGCCCTGATTGAATGGTTGCGGCACGAGGGCCTGGTCGACGGCCGCGCCGCGCCCCTGCCGGCACCGCTCTGCGAGGCCACGCCGCTGGAGGGCGTCGAGCCCATCACCGCGCCCCACAGCGGCTTGCTGGTGTTCCTCAAAGCGCCGGGTGATGCGGTGCAGGCCGGCGAGCCGATCGCCGAGCTGGTGGACCCGCTCACCGATCAGACCACGCCGCTGCTGGCCGGTGTCACCGGCACCCTGTTCGCCCGCGTGGCCAGGCGCTATGCCTCACGCGGCATGCGCGTGGCCAAGATCGCCGGCCAGCAGGCCTACCGCAGCGGCAAGCTGCTCTCGCTCTGAGACAAACTCATGAAGCTCAAGTTTCCCAACACCTTTGTGCTGCTGTTCAGCCTGCTGGCGCTGATTGCCCTGGCCACCTGGCTGGTGCCCGGCGGCCAGTTCGACACCCAGCTGGTGGACGGCAAGAAGCTGATCGTGCCGGGCTCCTTCCATGCCATCGAAGGGCGGCCGCAGGGCCCGGTGGCGCTGATGATGGCGCCCATCAAGGGCTTTGTGGAGGCGGCGCTGATCATCGGCTTCGTGCTCATCGTGGGCGGGGCCTTCGCGGTGCTGCAGAAGACCGAGGCGATCGACGCGATGATCAAGTCGGTCGCCAAGGCCCATACCCGCTCTCCCTTGGTGCGGGCGGCGCTGATCCCGGTGTTCGTGGTGCTGTTCTCGCTGGGCGGCGCCACCTTCGGCATGGCCGAGGAGGCGATCCCGTTCGTGTTGATCTTCATCCCGCTGGCGCTGGCGCTCAGGTACGACAGCATCGTGGGCATCGCGATCCCCTTCGTCGGCTCGCAGATCGGCTTTGCCTCCGCCTTTCTCAATCCCTTCAACGTGGGCGTGGCCCAGGGCATTGCCGGCGTGCCCCTGTTCTCGGGCATCGGTTACCGACTGCTGGTCTGGCTGGTGGCCACCGCCATCACCATCGCCTTCCTGATGTGGTACGCGGCGCGCATCCGGCGCCAGCCCGAGCTCAGCCCTTGTTTTGAGCAGGATCAGGCGCGCCGCCGCGAGCTCGACCTGGCGGGCTTCGAGAACTTCGCCGGCATGCACCGCACGCACAAGCTGGTGCTGCTGATCTTCGTGGCCACGCTGGCCACAATGATCTTCGGCGTGATCCGCTTCAACTGGTACATCGAGGAGATCGCGGCGCTGTTCCTGGTGATGGCCCTGCTGGTCGGGCTGGTGGGGCGCCTGCAGCCCGACGCCTGGGTGGCCGCCTTCATGCATGGCGCCAAGGAGCTGGTCAGTACCGCGCTGGTGATCGCACTGGCCAAGGGCACGGTGATCCTGATGCGCGAGGGCCAGATCATCGACACCTTGCTGCACGCGCTGACGCCCTTCGTGGCTTCAGCCAGCCCCATCATCGCGGCGCAGAAGATGTTCCTGATCCAGTCGGTGATCAACTTCTTCATCCACTCGGGCACCGGACAGGCCGCGCTCACCATGCCCATCATGGCGCCCCTGGCGGACCTGGTGGGGGTGAGCCGCCAGACCGCCATTCTGGCGTTCCAGTTGGGCGAGCTCACCACGCCGGTGATCCCGACCTCGGGCATCACCGTCGGTGTGCTGGCCCTCGCCGGCGTGCCCTGGAGCAAATGGGCGCGCTGGATGCTGCCGCTGCAGCTGGCCTATCTGCTGATGGCGCTTGGGCTGCTGGCCGTGCCCTCGCTGATCGGCTGGCATTGAGTACAGTGCACGCGTGAGCCTGCCGTCCCGCCCCTGTGCCGTTCTGCTGCTACCTGGCTTTTCCATGCTGGCGGCCAGTGGCGTGCTGGACGCGCTGCAGCTCGCCAACGAGTTGCAGAACGAGGTGGCATACCAGGCCCATGCGGTCTCGCCCCAGGGTGGCCCGGTGGCCGCGGCCAACGGCAGCCTGCTGCAGACCGAGCCGCTGGATGGGCAGCGGGCCTGGCATGCCCTTTTCGTGGTGGCCGGCGAGGGTGCACCGCTGCTGCCTGCGCAGTTGCTGGCCTGGCGCCAGCTCGCGGATGCCGGCTGCACCCTGGGCGGGGTGGACGGCGGTGCCGCCCTGCTGGCGGCAGCCGGCCTGCTGGACGGCCAGCGCGCCACCGTCGACTGGCCCCTGGCCGACGCCCTGATGAGCGCCCACCCGGCGGTGGTGTGGACGCGCCACGTCTGGGAGATCAGTGGCGAGGCCCAGGCCTTGCGCCTGAGCTGCGCCGGTGGCACCGCCAGCCTGGATCTGATGCTGGCCTGGCTGAGCCGCCTGCATGGCGAGCGCCTGGGCCAGGAGCTGACCCCGCTGCTGGGGCTGGAGCGCGCGCGCGCGGGCGGCGAGCGCCAGCGCGTCGCCGTCTCCGAACGCCTGGGCAGCGGCAGCCCCAAGCTGGCCGAGGCGCTGGCGCTGATGGAAGCCAACCTCGCCGAGCCCCTGCCCACCGAGGAGGTGGCCCGCCTGGTGGGGGTGTCGAGGCGCCAGCTGGAGCGGCTTTTCAAGCAGTATCTGGACGCGCTGCCTTCGCGCTACTACGTCGAGCTGCGCCTGCAGCGCGCACGGCGGCTGCTGCAACAATCCAGCCAATCGATACTGCAGATCGGACTGTCCTGCGGCTTTTCCTCGGGGCCGCATTTCTCCCATGCCTACAAGTCCCTGTTCGGCAACACGCCGCGCGACGAGCGCAGCCAGCGGGCGGCGGCCTGGCGCGAGTTGAGCGCGCCGAAAGACAGCACACCATGACCAGCCCCCTCGACCTCCTGCTCAGGCCCGTGGCCATGAGCGACCTGCCGGCCCTGGAGCGCATTGCCGCGGCCAGCGAGCATGGCATCAGCTCGCTGCCGCATGACCGCGACAAGCTGGCCGAGCGCATTGCGCGCTCCTTGCAGGCCTTTGCCAGCCGCGATGCCGCCAGCGGCGAGGAAACCTATCTGTTCGTGCTGGAGGACCGCAGCGTCGGCCGGGTGGTGGGCAGTAGCGGCATCGCCGCCAGTGCCGGTTTCCACGATCGCTTCTACAGCTACCGCAACGAGTTCGTCGTGCACGCCTCGGCGGCGCTGGGCGTGAGCCAGCGCATGCACACCCTGCATCTCTGCCACGACCTGACCGGCTACACCTTGTTGACCTCCTTCTATCTGGAGCCGGCCTATGAGCAAGGCCCGGCGGCGCAGCTGCTGTCGCGTGCGCGCCTGCTCTTCATCCAGGCCTGTGCCGAGCGCTTCAACGAGCGCATTGCGGCGGAAAGCCCGGGGCTGTCCAACGTGGCCGGGCAGAGCCCGTTCTGGGACGCGGTGGGCCGGCGTTTCTTCAATATGGACTACCCGCAGGCCGAGGCCGTCACCGGTGGCCGCAGCAAGGCCTTCATCGCCGACCTGATGCCGCATTCACCGATCTATGTGCCCTTGCTGCCCGAGGCGGCGCAATGGGCCATCGGCCAGCTGCATCCGGTGGGCGAGCTGCCCTTCTCCATCCTGCTGGAGGAGGGTTTCGATGCCGACACCTATGTGGACATCTTCGATGGCGGCCCGACCGTGGAAGCCAGCCTGGCCCTGCTGCGCAGCGTGCGCCTTGCGCGCGAGCTGCGCGTGCGCGAGGGCGGCATAGGCCAGGGCGAGGGCGCCTGGCATCTGCTCGTCAGGCCTCAGCGCGAGCAGTTCGCCGCGGTGCTGGCGCAACTGCCGCCCGGCACGCAAGACCTGGCTCCCGGTCATGAGGCGGCGCAGCGCCTTGGCGCGATGAGTGGTGCCAGGCTCAGCGCATCACCGCTGTGGCCGGACGCCGGGAGGGCCGCATGAACGCGCTGCACCTGCGCCCCTGGCGCGAAGCCAGCGACGCCGCCGTGTTGGCGCAATGGCGCAATCAAACCGGCGCGCTGGTGCAGCCCGCGCTCGCGCAGGGCGAACAATGGCTGCTGCTGGCCGACGCCGACGAGCGGCCGCAGGCCTGCCTGCGGTTGCGCGCACGCTTGGGTCTGGACCTGCCGCGCTACAGCTACCACCTGGGCCGCGCCGTGCACGCCGCGCAGGAGCTGGGCCTGTTCCAGTGCCAGGCCACGCTGCTGCTGGGCAACGACCATACTGGCGAGAGTGAGCTGGCGGACCTGGCTTGCGCACCCGGCTTGCACGATCCCGATGTGGCGTTCGGGCTCCTGATCGAGGCGGCACTGGCCCGTATCGCCGATGCGCGCGGGGCCTTCGGTACGCGCCTGGTGGTGGAGCTGGGCGGCTTGCGCGATGCGCAGGGGGCATCGCCGTTCTGGCAGGGCCTGGGCGCCTTCTTCTACGTGGGCGACGCGGCCGAGGCCGCAGCGCGCCTGGGTGAGGCCTGGCGCAGCCACCTCGCGGCACTGCTGCCGCGCCAGACCCTCTACCTTTCCTTCCTCAGCGAGGCGGCTCAGGCCGCCGCCGGTGAGGTGGGGGCGGCGGGCCAGGCGGCCATGGTCGCACTGCGGGCGCAGGGATTTGCCGCCAGCAGCCATTTGCGCATCGACGATGGTGGGCCGATCTGGGAGCGGCTGCTGCCTTAAGCCAAGGCCCGCGCGATCTTGTGGCGCGGCACGGTCGTGCGCGGCACCTTGGTGGGGAACCAGCTGCGCACATCCTCGTCCACGCCGATGCCGTGCATGAAGTTGTAGATCGCCTTCTTGAGGCCCTTGCCCAGCAGATCGTGGTCCACCCCGGTCGGGTCGATGAAGCCCACGTCGTTCTTGGCAAAGGCGCCCGGCGGCAGCGGCCGCAGCTGCACGCCATAGGCCTCGGGGTGCATGCCCACCGGCGAGTGCACGGTGCAGGCGAAGCGGTGGAAGAAGCCGCTGTGGATGCAGCCGTTCTCGAACAGCTGGCGTACATACTCGAGCGCGTCCACCGTGTCCTGCGCCGTCTGGGTCGGGAAGCCATACATCAGGTAGGCATGCACCAGGATGCCGGCATCGGCAAAGCCCTTGGTGACGCGCGCCACCTGCTCGACCGACACGCCCTTCTTCATCAGCTGCAGCAGCCGGTCGGAGGCCACCTCCAGGCCGCCCGAGATCGCGATGCAGCCGCTGTCGGCCAGCTGCTGGCAGAGCTCGGGCGTGAAGGTCTTCTCGAAGCGGATATTGCCCCACCAGGAGATGCTGGTGCCGCGCCGCTGCAGCTCGGCCGCGAAGGCCTTCAGTGCCTTGGGCGGTGCGGCCTCGTCGACGAAGTGGAAGCCGGTCTGGCCGGTCTCGGCCACGATGGCCTCGACCCGGTCCACCAGGGTGGTGGCCGAGGCGGCCTCGTAGCGCGAGATGTAGTCCAGGCTGACGTCGCAGAAGCTGCACTTCTTCCAGTAGCAGCCATGCGCCACGGTGAGCTTGTTCCAGCGCCCGTCGCTCCACAGCCGGTTCATCGGGTTGAGCATGTCCAGCAGCGACAGGTACTGGCCCAGCGGCAGGCCGTCCCAGGTGGGCGTGCCCACCGCGTCGAAGGGAATGTCGGGCTCGACGAAGTTGATGTACTTCACCGCGCCATCGACACGCACGAAGGTGCGCACCAGGCGCTGCTGCGAGCGCTGGCCCTGCAAATGCTCCAGCAAGGCCAGCAGCGGGCGTTCGCCAGCGTCCAGGGTGATGAAGTCGACGTAATCGAACAGGCGCGGCTCGGCCAGCTCGCGCAGCTCGGTGTTGACGAAGCCACCGCCCAGCACCAGCTTGATCTCGGGGTGGGCGGCGCGGATGGTCTGGGCAATGCGCAGCGCGGCATACACCGCGCCGGGGAAGGGCACCGACAGCAGCACCAGCTGCGGCGCATGCCTGGCCACGGCCTCCAGCGTCAGCGCGGCGAGCGTCTCGTCCACCAGATTGGGCGGCGCCGCCAGCGCCTCGGCGAGCGGATCGAAGCTGGGCTGGGCGGTGGCCAGGCGCTCGGCATAGCGCACGAACTCGAAGCGCTCGTCGATCGCCTCGCGCAGCACGTCGGCGAGGTCGTTCAGGTAAAGCGTGGCCAGGTGGCGGGCGCGGTCCTGCAGGCCCAGCGCGCCGAAGGCCCAGGCCAGCGGGTCCTCGCCGTCCTCGGCCAGGTAGGCATCGATGGTCTCGAAGCGCTTGCCCTCGGGCAGGAACTGGCGCGTGTTGATGCGGTGCGCTAGCGTCGGGTCGCCGCCCTGCAGAAAGGCGATGGTGGGCGCGATGGTGGCCAGATAGCGCTCGAACTGGGCCTCGAAGTTCTGCAGCTGCAGGGTCTGGCGCGCCGCCGGCAGGGCCTGCACGCGCGTGCGCATCGCCTGCAGCCCCGCGCGCGAGAACAGCTTGAGCACCAGGCCCAGGGCCAGGTCTTGCTGCGTGGCCGGCACGCCGCGCGAGCGCAGAAAGCCGGTCAGGTAGGCGGTGGAGGGGTAGGGCGTGTTGAGCTGCGTCATCGGCGGGATGAGCGAGAGCACGCGCAGGGAGCTGGCAGACATGGCGGGTCGGGGCGGTCAGGCCTTCACTGTAAGGCCAAAGGAAAAGCCCGGCAGACCCAGGGTCTGGCGGGCTCTCGTGCGCAAGCGGCAGGCCTGACGGCCTGCGTTGCGATTACTTCTTGGCGGCCTTTTTAGCAGGCTTGGCAGCGGGCTTGGCGGCGGCCTTGGCAGGCTTGGCTTCGGCCTTGGCAGCCTTGCGAGCGGCGGCCTTGGGGTCCACGGCGGCCTTGAAGCCGGCGCCCGGGGTGAACTTGGGCAGCTTGGCAGCAGCGATCTTGATCTTGTCGCCGGTGCTGGGGTTCACGCCGGTGCGCGCGGCACGTGCGTGTTGCTTGAAGGAGCCGAAGCCGGGGATGGAAACGGCGCCGCCCTTCTTCACCGTGGTGACCACAGCGTCCAGCAGGGTCTCGAGGATGCGGCCAGCTTCGGCCTTGGTCAGCTCGTGCTTGGAGGCCAGGTGTTCGATCAGTTCGGTCTTGTTCATTCGAGTATGACTTTGGGTTGAGCCCGATTGCTCCGGGCGGGTCGTATTGTGGCCGATAAACAGGGCGCTCTGAGCGTGCACCAGGGAAAACATCGATGAACAGGCCGCTGTGGGCCGCTGCCCGGGGTCAAGTCTTGCGGCGCCCTGACAAATGGCAGCGCGCCCGGCGGCTGGCATGCTGGCGCGATGGCCTTCCAAGAGCTGCGGCGCGTGCTGCCTTCACCCCTGCCGGGTTGCCTGGTGCTGCAGATGAGCGGCGCGCGCAGCTATCCGCGCCACAGCCACGACCAGCATGGCATCGGCCTGATCGAGCGCGGTGGCCAGCGTTCGGCGAGTGGGCGCGGGCCGGTCGAGGCGCGGGCGGGCGAGCTCATCACGGTGAATCCGGGCGAGGTGCACGACGGCCGGGCGCTCGATGCGCAGGGCCGGCAATGGCGCATGCTCTACCTGGAGCCGGCGCTGTTCGAGGCCTGCGGCGCGGCGCTGCGGCCGCAGCTGGGCGAGGTGCCGCTGACGCCGCCGGTGCTGGCCCATGCCGGCCTGCGCCGCGCGCTGCAGCGCCTCTTCATGGCGATGGAGCAGGGCGGTGCGCCCTCGGCCCTGCTGCTGGAGACCCTGTTGCTGGAGAGCCTGGCCCAGCTGCTGCCGGCCTGCGGCGCCCTGCCGCAGCACTCGCGCGCCGCGGCCCCGCTTGAAATGGCGCGTGCGCGCGAGCGCCTGCTGGCCGATCCGCAGTGCGCGCCGGGGCTGGACGAGCTGGCGCAGGCCAGCGGCCTCGGCCGCTACCAGCTGCTGCGCAGTTTCGCGCGCGCCTATGGCCTGCCGCCGCACGCCTATCTGCTGCAGCACCGGCTGGCGCTGGCGCGCCGCCTGATCGCGCGCGGCGCGGGCCTGGCCGAGGCGGCGGGCGCGGCCGGCTTTGCCGACCAGAGCCATATGCACCGGGCCTTTGTGCGCTGCCTGGGTTTCACGCCCGGCGCCTACCGCGCTGCAATTTCGTTCAAGACCGCGCGCCATCCGTCCGCCAGCATTTGAGCCTTTGGAGGGCGCGATGATGGTGGATGAATGCAAGTGCCAGGCCTATGCCGGGATGGCGATGCTGCTGGTGGGCAGCACGGTGGTGGTCAGCAAGCTGATCGCGGCGGGGGCGCCGCCGTTCGCGGCCACCGCGCTGCGTTTTGCGCTCGCGCTGCCGCTGTTGCTGGGCCTGCTGCGCTGGCGCGGCCTGGCGCTGCCGCGCCCCGACCGGCACGACCAGGTCTTGCTGTGGCTGCAGGCCGGCGCCGGTAGCGTCGGCTACACGGTGTTGCTGATCAAGGGCCTGGCCTGGGTGAGTGCGGCCGATGCCGGCGTGCTGACCGGCACGCTGCCGGCGGTGGCGGCGCTGTTCGCGGTGCTGGCGCTGGGCGAGCGGCCTGCGCCCGCGACGCTGGCGGCGATCGCGCTGGCCAGCCTGGGCGTGCTGGCGCTGAACCTCCGGCAGGCGGGCATCGGCCTGGGCTGGGGCCAGGTCTTGCTGTTGGGCGCGGTGCTCTGCGAGGCCTTGTTCATCCTGCTCAACAAGAAGCTGCGCCGGGCCCTGCACCCGCTGCAGCTCGCCACCCTGATGGTGGGCGGCGGCCTGCTGCTGGCCCTGCCGATGGCCGCGCTGGAACTGGCGCAGGCCGGCGGGCGCTGGATGAGCCCGGCGGCGCTGGCCGGCATTGCCTATTACGCCCTGGTGCCCACGGTGCTGGGCTTTGTGCTCTGGTATGCCGGTGCGGCGCGCATCTCGGCTGCCCAGGCCGCGCTGCTGACGGCGCTGATGCCGGCATCGGCCCTGCTGCTCTCGGCCCTGGTGCTGGGCGAGCCCATCACGGGCCAGCAGCTGCTGGGCCTGGCGTTGGTGCTGGCCGCGATGGCCCTGCTGGCCTGGGCGCAGCGCCGCGCCTCAACCCACCAATAGCTTGTGCACCAGATCCGGCGTGGTGGCGGCGCCGTACTTCTTCATCAGCCGCGCGCGGTAGACGTCCACGGTGCGCGGGCTGATGGCCAGCCTCTTGCCGATCAGCTTGCTGGTCAGGCCCTCGATCAGCAGCGCAGCGATCTCGCGCTCGCGCGCCGTCAGCTCGGCGCGCACGGCCTTCAGCTGGCGGTGCGCGGAGAGGTCCTCGAAGCTCCAGATGCCCTGGGCATGGGGGTTGCGGGGGTCGAGCGCGCGGCCCGAGACATGGCACCAGAACAGCTCGCCGCGCCGCGGCCCGGCCAGCCGCTTCATGATGCGGTCGTCGGCGTAATAACCCTGGCGATCGAGGCTGGCGACGATACGCTCGCCGGTGCGCTCGAACTCGGCCGGGCTGGGGTAGAGCAGCTCGAAGCTGTGGCCGATGAACTGCTCGCGCTCGGCGCCGAACATCGCCAGCACATGGCGGTTGCAGTCGAGGATCTGGCGGTTCTCCGACAGCACCAGGCCGATCGGTGCAAGGTCGAAGGCGGTGCGGTAGTCCAGGCTCATGGCGCTTAGAGGCTGTGAAGTAATGGCTTGCGCCCGCGCCGGGGGATCCCAGGGCGCGGGAGTAGGCGCAGGCCGCCGCCCGGACTCGCGTCCGGGCCAGGGCTGCAACGCCCGCCTGCGCCCTGGGACCCCCCGGCCCGCAGGGTGAGGCCCCCAAAGGCGTCCACTCGTTGTTGCCAACGCTTGTCGGGCGTACAGCACGACTGCGCGTCGGCGCCTAGATTGGACCCCTTTGGGGGCCTCACGCGGGCGTAAGCCATTGCTTCACAGCCTCTCAGAGCAGGGCGTAGGTGGTGGTGGCCTGGGCGGCGAGCTTGCCGTCGGCGCCCAGGATGTCGATCTGCCCGAAGGCCAGGCTCTTGCCGCTGCGCAACACCTGGGCATCGATCAGGCAATGCGTGCCGCTGACGGGGCGCAGAAAGCTGGTCTGCAGCTGCACCGTGGTCATGGGCCGGAACTCGCCCAGCGTGGCCATCATGGCCAGCACCATGGCGGTGTCGGCCGCGGCCATCGCGGCCTGCCCGCACATCACGCCGCCCACATGCACGAACTCGGGTTTGACCGGCAGGCGCAACCGCACGCGGCCGGGCTCGGCGCTCAGCACCTCCAGGCCCATCTGGGCGATCCAGGGCGCGAAGATGCGCGGAATTTCCTGCTGGAGCTGCTCGATCTGCATGGGTGGCGGGCCTGAGTGGAAGCGAAGGCGCCAGCATAGCCGCGCGGCATGCCGCGCTGGTATCCATCAGGGCGCGTACAGCACTTTCATGCTGGCATCGACCTGGCTGGCGTCCAGATAGGCGATCGCGCCCGGGTTGGCCAGCAGCGCGGCACGCAGCTGCGCCGGATCGGCGAACTCGCGCGGCGCATGGCCCTTGCCGCTGAACACCAGGCGCGACCAGGCGGCCTTGACCTGGGCCGCGTCGCGCTCCAGCACCCTGGCGTAGAACTCGTCGCGCAGCGCACCGCCGCTGGCCAGCAGCTGTGGCGCGCTGCCGTCGGGCAGGGCACGCGCCTGCCCCAGGTAGAGCTCGCTCACCTCCTGCCTGCTGAGCCGGGCCAGCGGGCTCCGCGCCGAGCTCACCACCACCGGCTGGCTCACCAGGTAGCGGGCCAGGATGCGCTCGATCTGCCCGCTGCTGCGCAGCCGCTCGATGGCGGCGAGCATGAGTTCGCCGCCGCTGCCACCAGCCTCGCCGCGCCCGCTCTTGGGCACGGCGCAACGGAACTCGGCCTTGAACAGCGGCAGCCGCCAGTAGGCGATGTTGTGTCCGGGGTTGGCGCGCTGGTACCAGCTCACCTCGCGCTGCTCGGCGATCGCGTAGGGCACGCGGTTGAGGCTGAGCTTTTGCAGCGAGCGTTCGATGGCGATGGTGTCGTCGCGCCGCAGGCGGCCGTCGGCCACGCGCTCGTCGACGCCGGGATAGACGAAGCCCAGCACCGTGCCCAGCGCCTGGCCGCGCGGCAGCTGCTCGAGGCTGGCCAGGGCCTCGGCGGTCTGGTGGCCCACCAGCACGTTCTCCAGCTCCAGCAGCGGGCTGCTCCACAGGTATTGCTCGGGCATACGCGTGAACTCGGGGCTCAGATGGCAGCGCAGGTCGATCTCGCCGGCGGCCACGGCGGCATCCACGCGCGGGCGCGGCAGCAGCACATGCTGGACCGGCAGGCGCAGCGCCTCGCCGATCGCCTGGGCCAGATCGAAGTCGATGCCGCCCACCAGCGCGCCGTCCTTGAAGATGGCGTAGGGCGCGCCCCAGGCCGGGATCACCGCCATGCGCAGCGGCCTGGGCTCGGCGGCGCCAGCCGGCCGGCCCGGCAGCAGCAGGTATAGACAGAGCAAGAGGCGCAGCAGCATGGCCAGGTTCAGAACACGAGGTCGAGGTTGAGCGTCAGCACCCGCACCTGCCCGTCCCAGCGCGGGCCGGTATAGCCGCCCAGCGGCGGTGCGAAGGGGTAGCTCACCACCGTGTTGAGGCCCAGCCCGGTCTCGCGCGTGTGGCGCAGGCTCTCGAGCTGGAGTTTCAGCGCCAGGTTCTCGCGCAGATCCCAGCGCAGGCCCAGCTGCCAGATGTGGCGGTCGTTGGGCGCCTGCAGATAGCGGTCGAGGGCCGCATTCGCCGCGGCCGCCGCGGGCCCGGCCTGCGCATCGGTGAGCAGGCCCAGCGGCGCCTCGGTGAAGCGCTGCTGGCCAATCACCGCATAGGGCGTGAAGGCGCCCAGGCGCAGGCTGGCCTGCAGATACCAGGCGCGCACATCGGGGATTAGCAGGCCGTCGGAGGCGCGCCGCATGGCCTCGCCCTGCAGGGCGAAGCGGCCGTTGTCGTAGACCATGGCGATGGTCTCGGTGCGCACCTGCAGGCCCTGCGCGCGGCCGCGCGCGTCCAGCACCGCGGCGCAGTTGCTGCAGCCGGTGCTGCCCGAGCGCAGCTGCGCAAACAGCTGCTCGAACACCGGCAGCCGCGCGTCGATGCGGTACTGGGCATGGGCCAGCCGCAGCGTCCAGTTGCGCCGCGTCCATTTGCCGACCAGGGTGGCGACGCGGTCGGCGTCGATGGAGCCGGTCGCGACCTCGACCTTGGAGCGTCCCAGCGCCGCCTCCAGGCTCAAGTCGCCCTGGGCCCCATGCTGGTTCCAGAGCGCGTTCGCGCCGTCCACATGGGTGATGGGATTGAGCTGGTAGACGGTGTTGGCCGGCCGCACCGCGGTCTGGGCATAGCCGAGGTAGCGGGTGTCGGAGTTCAGGAACACCGGCAGCGAGGTGCGCCCGAGCTTGAGCTGCAGCTGCGGGCCGGCGTCCCAGGCGGCGTACAGCCATTCGACGCGCGGGCGCAGGCGGTCCGGCACCTCGTCCTTGGCGATCAGCTGCAGCACCGCGCGGGTCTCGCCGGGCGTTTTCAGCGTCAGCTGCAGGCCGGCGAGGCTGTCGCCGTCCAGGCGCCATTGCCGCAGCGAGGCCGCGGGTGCGCGGGAGTCGGCGCGCACGCTGGCCACCGGGTCGTCGGCGCGGTAGGCACCCAGGGTGCCAAAACCATCCAGTGCCAGCCAGTCGGGCAGGCCGGCTGCGGCGGCGGCCGGCGGCCCACCCAGGCACAGCAGCGCGGCGGCCATGGCGAGGCGGCGCGTCATTGGAATTCCTGCGGCATGGCGCGATGGTAAGGCCGACCCGGGGGCGCGATCTGCTGGCAAACCGTAGGTGGATTAGGTGAATTCGCGTAACGACTACGTAAAGCCATACGTAGTACGCTCGGCGGCGTTGCGAACACAGCTTGATTGGAGACAGCAATGAACAAGCTTTATCCCAGCGCGGCCGCCGCGCTGGATGGCATCGTCAAGGACGGCCAACTGCTGGCCGTCGGCGGCTTCGGCCTCTGCGGCATTCCCGAGGCCCTCATCGCCGCGCTGCGCGATACCGGGGTGAAGCAGCTGACGGTGATCTCCAACAATGCCGGCGTGGACGGTTTCGGCCTCGGCCAGTTGCTCGAGACGCGCCAGATCAAGAAGATGATCTCCAGCTATGTGGGCGAGAACAAGGAGTTCGAGCGCCAGTACCTGGCGGGCGAGCTGGAGCTGGAGTTCACGCCCCAGGGCACGCTGGCCGAGAAGCTGCGCGCCGGCGGCGCCGGCATCCCGGCCTTCTACACCCGCACCGGCGTGGGCACCATCGTCGCCGAGGGCAAGGAGCTGCGCGAGTTCGATGGCCACACCTATGTGATGGAGCACGCGCTCAACCCCGAGGTGGCGCTGGTGAAGGCGCATACCGCCGACAAGAGCGGCAACCTGGTGTTCCGCCGCACCGCGCGCAACTTCAACCCGGCCGCCGCGATGGCCGGCAAGATCACCGTGGTGGAAGTGGAGCATGTGGTCGAGACCGGCAGCATCGACCCCGACGCGGTTCACCTGCCCGGCATCTATGTGCACCGCATCGTGCACAACCCGAACCCCGAGAAGCGCATCGAGAAGCGCACTCTGAGCGAAAAGAAGGGAGCCTGAGATGGCCTGGACGCAAGACCAAATGGCGGCGCGCGCCGCACAGGAGCTCGAAGACGGCTTCTATGTGAACCTGGGCATCGGCATCCCCACCCTGGTGGCCAACTTCGTGCCGGCCGACAAGGAAGTCTGGCTGCAGAGCGAGAACGGCATGCTGGGCATCGGCCCGTTCCCGACCGAGGACGAGGTCGACGCCGACCTCATCAACGCCGGCAAGCAGACCGTCACCACCATCGCCGGCTCCAGCATCTTCGGCAGCCACGACAGCTTCGCGATGATCCGCGGCGGCAAGATCAACCTCTCCATCCTCGGCGCCATGCAGGTGAGCGAGCAGGGCGATCTGGCCAACTGGATGATCCCCGGCAAGATGGTCAAGGGCATGGGCGGCGCGATGGACCTGGTGGCCGGCGTGAAGCGCGTGATCGTGCTGATGGAGCATGTGGCGCGCAAGAAGGACGGCAGCACCGACCTGAAGATCTTGCCCAGCTGCACCCTGCCGCTCACCGGCGTGGGCGTGGTCAACCGCATCATCACCGACCTCGCCGTGATGGACGTGACCCCCGAGGGGCTCAAGCTCGTCGAGCTGGCCGACGGCGTCACGCGCGAGGAAGTGCAGGCCAAGACCGGCGTGCCATTGCGCTGATCCCATCCCTGCGTTTGTGCCATCCCTAGTCTGCAGAGGCTAGATGCTGGTTTGCGCGGCCCGACCTGTTACAAAATCGCGCTCGGCTCATCCACAAATTGGATGGTGCCGGGCCGGTGGAACAGGGGGCACAAGATGCAAGCGTTGGTGCAATCCCAGGGCGTTGACGAGCCGCGCCTGAGCTGGGCGGGTCTGGGTCTGGCGGACTACCGTGGTCCCGAACGACGCCGCCGCACGACAGGTTTCGGCGTGCCGAGCGGCCTGTTCTCGCGTGCCCTGGACGAGATCGATCTGGGGCTGCTGCTGGTCACCGAGAGCGGCCAGCTGCATTACGCCAACCACATGGCACGCAGCCGACTGGCGCGGCACGGCGGCTTGAGCCTGCAGAACGACTGCCTGAGCGCCAGCCAGGATGCCGATCAGCTGCGCCTGAAGGAAGCCCTGCAGGCCGCTGCCCTGCAGGGGCTCAGGCGCCTCATCACGCTGGGCAGCGCAGAGGCGCGCCTGATGCTGTCGGTGATCCCGATGGCGCTGGGCGACAACCGGCCCGGCGCCCTGGTGCTGCTGGGCAAGCAGCAGCTCTGCGGCGAGCTCTCCATCCATGCCTTTGCGCGCGAGCATCGCCTCACCAGCGCCGAGCAGCAGGTGCTGCAGGCGCTGTGCGAGGGGCTGCAGCCGCAGGACATCGCCGCCAAGCACCAGGTGGCCGTCTCCACCATCCGCACCCAGATCGCCAGCCTGCGCGCCAAGACCCAGGCCGAAAGCATCCGCGACCTGGTGGGCATGGTGGCCATGCTGCCGCCCATGCTGGGCGTGCTGCGCGGCCCGACCCAGGGCTGAGCTCCCGCTGCGGCTAGGATGGCGGCCTCGGCATCCACTCCTACGCCCTCATGCGCTTGTTCGTGAAATGGCTGGCCCTGGCGCTGGGCCCGGCCTTGCTGCTGGCCTGTGCCAGCCCGCCCCCGCCTCCGCTCGCACCGGCCCAGCCCGAGGCGGCGAGCGGCTGGACCGCCAAGCCTGGCTGGGCGACCCGGCATTTCGCGGTGGCCGCGGCCAATCCGCAGGCGGTGGAGGCCGGCTACCAGATCCTCAAGGCCGGCGGCAACGCGCTCGACGCCGCCATCGCCACCCAGCTGGTGCTGGCCCTGGTGGAGCCGCAGTCCAGCGGCATCGGCGGCGGCGCCTTCCTGATGCATTGGGATGGGCGGAACCTGAGCGCCTGGGACGGGCGTGAGACCGCGCCTGCCGCAGTGGATGAGCGGCTCTTCATCAAGCCCGACGGCCGCCCCATGAGCATGGGCGAGGCGGTGGTGGGCGGCCGCGCGGTCGGCACGCCCGGCGTGCTGGCGATGCTGGAGGCCGCGCATCGCCGCCATGGGCGCTTGCCCTGGGCGCGCCTGTTCGAGCCCGCCATCGCGCTCAGCGAGCAGGGCTTCGAGGTCGGCGCGCGCATGCATCTGCTGCTCGGCGGCGCCAGCGGTTTGCGCCGCGATGCGGTGGCGGCACGCTATTTCTTCGACGCCGATGGCAAGCCCTGGCCCCAGGGCCAGCGCCTGCGCAACCCGGCGCTCGCCGAGGTGCTGCGGCGCATCGCCGCCGAGGGCAGCGAGCAGGCCTTCTACCGCGGCAGCGTGGCCCGCGACATGGTGCGCCGGGTGCGCGGCCATGCCGGCAACCCCGGCCTGCTCAGCGAGGCCGACCTGGCCGCCTACCGGCCGCGTGAGCGCCAGCCGCTGTGCACCGACTGGCGCCGCGACGCGCCTGCGGGCGCCGGCCCGGGCTGGCGCGTCTGTGGCTTTCCGCCACCGTCTTCCGGCCACCTGACGGTGATGCAGATCCTGGCCATGCTGCCGCCCGGCGACGCCGCCCGCGATCTGCAGGATGGCAAGCCGCGCGCGGCCTGGCTGCACCGCTATCTGGAGGCCTCGCGCCTGGCCTTCGCCGACCGCGCCCAGTACATCGCCGATCCCGATTTCGTCGCCGCGCCGGCGGGCGACTGGGCGAGCCTGCTGGACCCCGACTATCTGCGCCAGCGCGCCGCCTTGATCGGCCCGCGCAGCATGGGCGAGGCGCAGGCCGGCACGCCGCGCCAGGCGCGCAGCGCCCATGCGCCGCAGGCCGCGCAGGTCGAGCATGGCACCAGCCATATCAGCGTGATCGATGGCGAGGGCCATGCGGTGGCGCTCACCACCACGGTGGAGGCGGCCTTCGGGGCGCAGATCATGAGCGATGGCGGCACCGGCCTGGTGGGGGGCTTCGTGCTCAACAACCAGCTCACCGATTTCTCCATGCTGCCGCGCGATGCCCAGGGCCGGCCGGTGGCCAACCGCGTCGAGCCCGGCAAGCGCCCGCGCTCCAGCATGAGCCCGACCCTGGTGTTCGACCCGCGCGACGGCCGCCTGCTGATGAGCCTGGGCTCGCCGGGCGGGCAGGCCATCATCCATTTTGTGGCCAAGACCTTGCTGGCCACGCAGGACTGGGGCATGGACGTGCAGAGCGCCATCAACCTGCCCAATGTGGGCAACTTCAACGGCCCCTCGGTGCTGGAGCGCGGCCTGCTGCCGCCGGCCACGGTGCAGGGCCTGCGCGCGCTGGGTCACCAGGTGATCGAGCTCGATTTCCCCAGCGGCCTGCAGGCGATCGAGCGCCGCGGCAGCGGCTGGTTCGGCGGCGCCGACCCGCGCCGCGAGGGCATCGTCAAGGGCGATTGAGCGGCCGCTTGAAGAACGGCAGGTCGGGCAGGTTGGGGAGCTTGGGCAATGGGGGCCGCCAGGGCTTGCCGGTCAGCTGCGCGCTGATGGCGGCCTTCAGCGGCGGCAGCCGTCCGGCCAGCGCCAGCACACCGCGCCGCAGCAGGCGTGCGCCGGGGCGTTCGTCGGTGAACAGCTTCACCACCGCATTGGTGCCCTGGTAGATCGGCCAAGTGGCGCGGCGGTGTTCGGCCGCATAGCGTTGCAGCAGGGCGGCGTCGCCAGGGTCGGCCGCACCCTTCAGCAGCCCGGCCAGGGTCTGCACGCCGTAAAGCCCGAAGTTGTAGCCATGCGCGGTGACCGGGTGCATGCCCACCGCGGCATCGCCGATGAGGGCAAAGCGCTGCGCGGCGAAGCGGTGTGCGTAGGTGGCCACCAGCGGGTAATGGTGACGCGGGCCGATCAGCTGCAGCTTGCCCAGCTGGCCCAGGCTTTGTTCCTGCACCCAGGCGGTGAAGCGCGCCTCGTCCCAGGCGAGCATCTCCTGCAGCGGCTGGCTGTCCATCGTCAGCACCAGCGAGCTCTGGCGGCCATTGAGCGGCAGCCAGGCCATGGTGTGGCCGTAGTGGAAGCATTCCAGCGCGGTGGCCTCGTGGTCTTTTTCCTCATGCGCCATGCGGCAGACGATCACGCCGCGGCCGAAGTCGCGCATCTCGGCGCCGATGCCGGCCAGGCGGCGGGCGTTGGAGAAGCGGCTGTCGGCGGCGATCAAGAGCGGGGCCCGCAGCGTTTCGCCGCTCTCCAGCGTGACGCTGGCCGCGTCGGCCTGCAGGCTCAGGCTACGCATGCGCGCCTCACAGCGCAGCTGGATCAGGCCGGCGCGGCGCAGCGCGCCCTGGTAGGCGATGCGGCGCAGCCAGTGGTTGGGCACCAGGGCGCCCAGCTGGCCCGCAGCATCGGGCTCGCCGGGCTCGAAACCCAGGAAGCGCGGCTCGCTGCCGTCGAACACATGGGCGCGCCTGAGCGGCGAGATCTGCTCCGGGGGCAGGTCTTGCCAGGCACCGAGCTGCTGCAGCACCGCCATGCCGCGGTGGGTGAGCGCGATCTCGCGGCCGTCCTCGGCCGGGTCGGCGATCTGCGCCAGCGGCGCCTGTTCCAGCACGGTGCTGGCGAGGCCGGCATCCGCCAGCGCGGCGGCCATGGAGAGGCCGGCCGGGCCGGCGCCGATGATGAGGACTTGGGGCTGTTGCTCTGCTTGCATCCGGCGAGGCTAAGGCCGGGCGGCCCGCCGCGCCTTGATCCGGCTCAGGTTTTGCGCAGGGCCAGCAGGCTGGCGATGGCCGTGCCGGCGAACAGCAGGCCGGCCCAGACCTCGTAGGGCGCGCCCAGCACCGTGTAGGCCGAGGCCTCGGAGCAGGAGGCCGTCACCATGAAGACCGAGGGCAGCAGGGTCTCCAGATCCAGCGCGGTGAGGATACGGTCGGCCAGGGTCATGTCGCAGGAGGCCAGCTTGGCCACCACCTCATGCTGGTAGATGGCGGCCGTGAGCCCGGCCAGGGCCAGCAGGCCGCAGACCAGCAGACTGGCCTTGCGCAGCGCCGGCTGGCGCTTGCCGAGCCAGCCCAGGCCGGCGCAGGCGGCCAGCAACAGGAAGATGCCACGCTGCATCACGCACCAGGGGCAGGGCTTCACATTGAAGGCATGCTGGGCGATCAGGGCGAAGGCCACCGAGCCCAGGCTGGCCAGCGCGATCAGGCCGAGCGTGCGGGCCGGCAGTTTCGAGGGCGTGAGGAACATCAGGCGGCGCTGTTGTCGTCGATTTCGGCGATCAGCTCAATCTCGACGCAGGCGCCCAGCGGGATCTGCGCCACGCCGAAGGCGGCGCGCGCATGCTTGCCGGCATCGCCGAAGACTTCGGCCAGCAGCTCGGAACAGCCGTTGGTGACGAGGTGATGTTCGGTGTAGTCGGCCGTGCTGTTGACCAGGCTGGTGAGCTTGACGACGCGCTTGATTTTGTTCAGATCGCCCACAGCGGCGTGCAGGGTGCCGATCAGGTCGACGGCCACGGCGCGTGCCGCCAGCTTGCCGGTGGCGGTGTCGGTGTCGCGGCCGAGCTGACCCACCCAGGGCTGGCCGTCCTTCTTGGCGATATGGCCCGAGAGGAAGATCAGATCGCCACTGCGCACAAAGGGCACATAGGCAGCCACCGGCACGGCCAGCGGCGGCGGCGTGATGCCCAGGGCATTCAGGCGGTCATACACATTGTTGCTGGCGGGGGTGGCGCTCATGGCTGTTCGCAGACTCAAAAAGGGGTTAGAACTTTGGCGCGCATCCTACACCGGCGGCCAATTCCGGCGCCCGGAGCGACAGGGAGTGGTGAAGCATCATGCTGGCGACGACGAGACCCGCGCCGCGTGCCTGGCATGGCGTGCTGCTGATGTTGGCCTGGCTGGGCGGCCTGGCGCTGCTGCAGCAATGCGCGCGCCTGCCGGCGCCGGCCGAGCTGGCGTGCCTGCTGCTGCTGGCCGGGCTGGCCCTCGGCCTAGTACGCCTGCTGCCGCACCGGCGCCTGGCTTGTCGCGCGGGGCTGGCCGCCCTCGCGCTGGCCCTGCTGGCCTTTGCGCAGGGCGCCTGGCGTGCCGAGCAGCGCCGCGCGCTCGAGCTGCCCAGTGCCTGGGAGGGTCAGGACTTGCTGCTGCGCGGCCGCGTCGCCTCGCTGCCCCAGGCAGTGCAGGGCCATGGCGGCGCGGCCGGTTGGCGCTTCGAGTTCGAGCCGGAGCCTGCGCCAGGTGACTCGCTGACACTGCCACCGCGCCTGCTGCTGAGCTGGTACGGCGAGGCCGACGGCCCCGCGCCGGCCCTGCAGGCGGGCGAACGCTGGCAGCTGCCGCTGCGTTTGCGCCGCGTGCATGGCCTGGCCAATCCCTGGGCCTTCGACCATGAGCTCTGGATGTTCGAGCGCGGCCTGCGCGCCACCGGGGTGGTGCGGCCCGGCGCCACCGCGCAGCGCCTCGCCACTGCACCCTGGTGGGCGCTGCTGCGCTGGCGCCAGGCCCTGCGCAGCGCCATCCAGGCGCAGCTGGGCAGTGCCGATGCCGCCAGCGCCGCCAGTGCCGGTGTGCTGGCGGCGCTGAGCCTGGGCGACCAGGCCGCCATCGCCCGGCATGAGTGGGACCTGTTCCGCGACACCTCGGTCGCGCACCTGATGAGCATCTCGGGCCTGCATGTCACCATGTTTGCCTGGTTGGCCGCCGGCCTGGCGGCGCGCCTGTGGCGGCGCAGCGCCTGGCTGTGCCTGCGCCTGCCGGCGCCACTGGCGGCTGAGGCGCTGGGCGTGCTGGCGGCCTGGGCCTATGCGGAATTTTCCGGCTGGGCCGTGCCCTCGCAACGCACCGTCTGGATGCTGCTGGTGCTGGCCCTGCTGCGCCTGACCGGCTGGCGCTGGCCCTGGCCGATGTGCCTGCTGGCCTCGGCCTGCGTCGTCACCCTGCTCGATCCCTGGGCGATCGCCCAGCCGGGCTTCTGGCTCTCCTTCGCCGCGGTGGGCCTGCTGATGGGCAGTGCTTCCGACAGCGCCCATGCCGCGGGGTCAGGTCTTGCCAAGGCCCTGCACCAGACCCTGTGGCAGGCCCTGCATGGCCAGTGGGTCGCCACACTGGGCCTGGCGCCGCTGACCCTGCTGTTCTTCCAGCAGCTCTCGCTGGTGGGCTTGCTGGCCAATCTGCTCGCCATTCCCCTGGTGAGCTTCGTGATCACGCCGCTGGCCCTGCTGGGTGCCGCTTCACCCTGGCTGTGGCAGCTGGATGCCTGGGTCGTGCAGGGCCTGCTGGGCTATCTGGAATGGCTGGCCAGTTGGCCCCTGGCGGTGTGGCGCGTGCCGGTTGCGCCGGCATGGGCGCAGCTGCTGGGCCTGCTGGGCGGCGCGCTGCTGGTGCTGCCGCTGCCCTGGCGCGCGCGCGGCCTGGGCCTGCTGCTGGCCCTGCCGCTGCTGTGGCCCGCGCCGGCGCGCCCCGGGGAGGGCGAGTTCGAGCTGCTGGCGGCCGATATCGGCCAGGGCAATGCGGTGCTGGTGCGCACCGCCGGCCATGCGCTGCTCTACGACGCCGGCCCGCAGGTCGCCCCGGGCATCGATGCCGGCCAGCGCGTGCTGCTGCCGCTGCTGCGCGCGATGGGGCAGGGCCGGCTGGACCTGTTGCTGCTGAGCCATCGCGACAAGGACCATGTGGGCGGCGCCGGCTCGCTGCTGGCGGCCCTGCCGATCGCCGGCCTGCTCAGCTCGCTGGAGCCCGCGCACCCGCTGCTGCAGGGCGGCCCGCCGGCGCAGCGCTGCGAGCGCGGCCAGCGCTGGCGCTGGGATGGCGTGGACTTCGAGCTGCTGCATCCGGCCGCCGCCGACTATGCGCAGCAGCCCGCCAAGAGCAATGCGCGCTCCTGCGTGCTGCGCATCATCAGCAGGGGCGGTAGCGCCGGCGGCCGCGCCGCCCTGCTGACCGGCGACATCGAGGCCGAGCAGGAGGCCCTGCTGCTGGCGCGCGGTGGCGCAGCGCTGGCCAGCGAGGTGCTGCTGGTGCCTCATCACGGCAGCAAGACCTCATCCACCGAGGCCTTCATCGCCGCGGTGGCACCGCGCCTGGCACTGGTGCAGGCCGGCTACCGCAACCGCTTCGGCCACCCGGCGCTGCAAAGCCTGGCGCGCTACCAGGCCCAGGGCAGCCAGCTGCTCGCCAGCCCAAGCTGCGGCGCCTGGGCTTGGCACAGCAGCGACGGCGCCTGGTGGTGCCAACGCGAACGCGAGCGGCGCTATTGGCATTGGCGCGATGACGGGCCGGCCGCGGGTGAAGCGATGGGGCCGGAGCCGGAGGCGGGCTACGGCTTCTGACGAGGCGTCAGCGGGGGCTTGCAAACAGAGGGGATCGAAGGGATCGAAGCGATGGTGCTGCACGCCGCAGCCCAGGCCGGCAGGCGCTCGGCCCCAGAGGCGGAGGCCTTCACTGCGTTCAGGCTCCCCTCGCTGCTCGCCACCCCGGGACTCGCGCGCAACTCGCCCTCGCACCCCTGCGGGCCGTTGTCCGCCTGCGGCGGCCAACTGTGCTCGGTGCTCAGACAAGGCGCGCTCGACGCACCGCCTGGAGCGACGCGCAACCCGGTTTGGCTGCGCGGCTCGGCACCGCCAATGGGGCCTCGCACCTACCGGCCTGGGCCGCTCGAAGCACGCCGTGGCGCGAGGGGTGCGCACGAACAGCGGTGTTGGCAAAGCCCTGGGCGGGTGGTTGCGAAGGCCCTTTGCGCTGCCGAGCAGCGCAGCGGCTTGCAGCCGCGCGCGTACTCGCGCGCCTCAAGCACTGGATTGGCGCGGCTGTCTGAGCGCAATGAGCGCAGCGAATGCAGCGAGTTCTGCGCCCGGCCGCAAGGCGCGAGCAGCACAGGGGAGCCCGAGCGCCGCGAGGGCCTGCGCAGCCGGGCCGTAGCGGCCACCCGCCCAGGGCTTTGCTGGCACGGCCTAATAAACCTAGGCCGGCGCATCGCTACGGCTTCTGACCCGCCGCCCGCCATGCCGCCAGCGTGCGGCCCAGTTCGATCACCGCCATGGCGTAGTAGCTGGACCAGTTGTAGCGCGTCAGTGTGAAGAAATTCTCGCTGCCGGCGACATAGCTGGGTGCGGCGTCGCCGTTCTGCAGTTCGATCACCGCCAGCAGGCCGGCATGGGCCTGGCCGGCCTCGGCCAGGCGGGCACCCTGTTCGGCCAGTTGCGCGGCCGTGAAGCTGGGCTTGATGTCGGGCGCCAGCAGCGTGGCGCGCGCCGCGGTGTCGACCGGCAGCGCGATCTCGAAATGCGTGGGCAGGCCGCGTTGCCAGCCGTGATTGGCGAGGAAATTGGCCACCGAGCCGATCGCGTCCTCGGGGCTGGCGATCAGGTCTATGCGGCCGCTGGCATCGAAGTCCACCGCATGGCGGTTCCAGCTGCCGGGCATGAACTGGCCATAGCCCAGCGCGCCGGCATAGGAGCCCTTCACGGCCAGCGGGTCCAGGCCCTCGCGCTGGCACAGCAGCAGGAACTGCCGGAGCTCCTCTCGGAAGAATTCGCTGCGGTCCTTGCGGCCGGGCGGGAAGTCGAAGCTCAGGGTGGCGAGCGCGTCGATGACGCGGAAGCCGCCCATGATCTGGCCGTAGAAGGTCTCCACGCCGATGATGCCGGCCACGATCTCGGCCGGCACGCCATAGCGCTCCTCGGCGCGCGCCAGGGCCGCCTCATGCTGCTGCCAGAAGGCCAGGCCGGCGGCCAGGCGACGGGGCTCGACGAAGCGGGCGCGGTAGGCCGCCCAGTCCTTGGCCGTGCCCACCGGCGGCGGCATGATGAGCTGCTGCACCCTGGGGTGGCGTTGCGCCTGCGCCAGCAGGCGGCGCAGCGCGGCGGGCTCGTAACCGAGCTCCTGGGCGTGCTGGTCGGCAAAGCGCATCACGTCGGCGCGCTCGCCATAGGCCTGCGGCGCGGCGGCCTTGGCATGCTTGGCCTTGGTGGGGGCAGCTTGCTGGCGCGGCGGCTTGGCTTGTGCCGATGGGGCGAGCAGGCAGGCGACGAGCGCCAGGGAAAGAAACTGTGCGAGACGAGGGCGCAAGGCGAGGCTACTTTCGGGTCAGATGGCGGCTGCGCAACGGAGCTGCCGCACGGGTGAATTCTCGCTGCCATCGCCAACGCGCCAGCAGGCCAAGCGCGGGCGCCGGCGCAGGCGCCGCAGCATAGCGGCTGCGCTCCAGGTCCAGCAGCAGCTCGGCCAGCGGCGCGGCCGCGCTGCCATGCCGGGCCGTCAGCAGTTCGGCCCATTGGCGCAGGCCCTGGTGGGCCCGGGCGGCAATGCCCAGCCGCGCGAGCCGGGCCATCAGCCATTGGCGCTGGCGCGACCAGGCATCGTGCGGGCGCGCCTGCCAGCTTGCCCACAGCCCGCCGGCCGCGGCGATCAGCGCGATCAGGCCGGCGCTGAGCTGGCCCAGGGCGCTCCAGTCGGGCGCGCTCCAACCCAGGCGCTTGAGCAGATCGAACTGGTCGCTGCGCGAATAGCCCAGCACGGCCTGCTGCCAGCGGTTGTTGATGGTTTCCCAGGCGCGCCGCATTTGCAGCCAGAGGGCGGGGTTGACCTGCCCGAGCGCGCCGGCCAGCGGCCCCGGCGGCGGGCGCAGCGGCTGGCCACCGCGTATGCGCTCGGGCGCCACGGCGGCGGTCGGATCGGCGCGCAGCCAGCCGCGGCCGGGCACCCAGTATTCGGCCCAGGCATGGGCCTGGCTGTTGCGCACCACCAGATAGCCATCCTGCAGCTCGGCATCGGCGCCCTGGAAGCCGGTCACCACCCGCGCCGGCACGCCCATGGCGCGCATCACCACCACGAAGGCGGAGGCGAAATGCTCGCAAAAGCCCAGGCGCCGATCGAACCAGAACTCGTCCACCAGGTGCGGGCTGGTCTCGCCGTAGCGGCCCGGCGCGAGCGTGTAGATGAACTCCTCGCTGCGCACATGGGCCAGCACCGCGTCCGCCAGGGCGACGGGCAGGCGGCTCGCGTCCAGGTCGGCAAAGCGCGGCTGGCGGCGCAGCTCGCTGGCCCAGCCAAGGGTGCGCGGGTTGCGGCTGGGCGGCAATTCCAGGTAGGGCTGCAGGCCCAGGTCCGCTTGCAGCGGGCCGACGCGGTAGTCCAGGTAGGCGCTGGCCTGCAGGCGCAGGCGCTCGGTGATGGGGCGCGGCGCCTGCCATTGCAGGTCCAGGCCGCGCCGCAGGCTCAGCTCGCCCGCCTGCAGCTCGCTGCCCGGCGCTTCGGGGCTCATCTCCAGCAGCGGCACCACCGGCAGCCGCAGCGGCTCCAGCGTGAGTTCGTAGCGCAGGCGCGGGCCGGCCACCTCGGGCGGGCTGGCGCTGCGGCGGCTGAACTGGCTGAAGGCATCGCCGGCCACGCGCGCGCGCCAGGTCCTGCCGTCGAACAGCGTCAGCACCGGGCCGCGGAAGTACAGCGCCCAGGGCGGCGGCAGCACCACGCCGGGCTCGAAGCGCAGCCGCAGCGCGATGCTGTCGTCGTTGGCCAGCTCGGCCACGCCGCCGAACTCCATCTGGTTGGACAGGCCGGTGCGGCCGGTCGCGTCGCTGGGCACACCCCACAGCGGCCCGATGCGCGGGAACAGCAGATACAGCGCCACCATCACCGGCAGCCCCCACAAGGTGTTGCGCGCGGCGTGGCGCGCCGCCAGGCGCAGGTGCGGCTGGCCCACCGGCATCTGCGCCAGGATCAGCGCGGCCAGCAGGCCCCAGACGGTGGCCAGGGTCCACAGCGCGGTGAGCAGGGACTGCGAGTAGAGGAACTGCGTCAGCACCAGGAAGAAGCCGAGGAAGAACACCACGAAGGCATCGCGGCGCGCGCGCAGCTCCATGGTCTTGAGCGCCATCAGCATCACCAGCATGGTCAGCCCGGGCTCGCGGCCCACCAGCCGGTGGTGCGTCAGCAGGGTCAGGCCCAGCACCAGCAGCAGCGCCGCCAGCAGGGTCCAGCGCCCCGGCAGCGCCGCGCTGCGCCAGGCCAGCACGCCGCGCCACAGCAGCACCAGGGCGGTGATGGCGCTGCACCACAGCGGCAGATGTT
>Ga0207973_100160_pt1 | contig 33155 bp, 28 predicted proteins | sample LakWasMe82_HOW10_2_FD_183908 | JGI IMG/M metagenome (GOLD analysis project Ga0207973, IMG submission 183908) | Freshwater sediment methanotrophic microbial communities from Lake Washington under simulated oxygen tension - Sediment Metagenome... | ecosystem: Environmental > Aquatic > Freshwater >... | reverse complement strand
TACTTTCTTGCGCGAATGCTTGAAACACGTTGGCATCAATAACGAGAGAACGCATATTAGCCCCTAGAGGTCGAGACCAAGTTGTTCAAATCGAATTTTCGCCAATCTCTTGGATTCCTCCAACTTCTCTGGAAAGAACCCTTTCGGCCAAGCCTTAGTGAACTGACCCTGCCGATCCAGATCAATTACGGTTATCTCCTCGCCATGCAATTCTGCAGCCTCAGGGAGTGAGTTGCATACATAGAATATGCGAACATCGGAAGGTCGGATTTTTCCCGCAGCAACATGCTGCTGAAGCCGCAATATCAGGTGTTCGCTATGTGTCTCCACAAAGACCTGAGTTTGCTGCTCGTACAGATCCACCAAGTAGTCACCCAGTTCAGCCTGAGCCTTAGGATGCAAATGCAACTCCGGCTGTTCCGCGAAATATGCAGATTCTGGTCCGAGCGCATATCCGCCAGCCAAAAAAGGTAATACCTGACTATGCCCAAAACCCACGTCAGCGATATTTTGATTTTCTTTAGTGAAGAAATTCTGAATTCGAATTTCGAAGTGTCTATCTGAAATTGGCTCAAGCGAGGCCTTTTTAGCCATTTCCGCTTTCTGAAGCCACGCGTTTATTCGCTCCTGCATCGGGACTGAGCGGCCTTCCGCGTCTCGGTCGCGGTCACGCTTCCGATCACGAGTCGCAAGCATGGACATGAGATTCTCCCCGCCGCTTCCAATTCGCTTGCTGCGCTCACCAGTAAATAGGTAAGTCCGCGCAGGTGCAGTCCTAAGTGGGCCGAGATAATCTGTGCGCGCAATCGCTCCGCTCAAGCGAGTCCATATTCTCACGAGCTTCCGACCAACATCGCCATTCGGACCGCTATTGATCTGATCTATAAAGTCACCATACGCGGTTTTCCGACTCCTATCAAAGAAGCCTAGGCGTCCACTAAGTGGAACAGGGAAGAAATGTCTAACTCGAAATTCGCGTGATATTATGTTCTTGAGGCTAGATGGTATTTGCTGCGTGCCAATTTGCTCAACCAAATAGCGTTGCCCATCTCTAGAATACTGCAGTGATATCAGATGCTCACCATCTAGAGCAATCGTGACACTCTGCGCATATATTTCACGGTCTTCCTGACTATACTTAAATACTGCCAAAATAGAAACGCGGCTTCGACCAGGGTCGCCTACATTAACGCTAGGAAGATCAATATCGAACCCTATTTCAAGTGGCCTTCCTCGGTGGTTCTTGTATACAAGATCCTTAAAAGTACCGAAGTCCCCGAAAGGCCCATTTAAAAGGAGGGCAACTTGGTCGTCATAGCTATCAAATGTTTGACAAATCAAGCGAAAGGCCGCCATTAGGGATGATTTGCCAGAGTTGTTAGGTCCAACAATGACATTCACTTGGCGCAAATCGATACTGGATTTTTGAAATCTCTTGAAGTTCCCAATTGACAGTTTCGTGAACATCTCCAGCCTTTCAATTAATCGCAGTCAATCTAACTTCTAAATTGCGCGCTTTCGACTGTACATTGGCCTGCCAAAACAATGCCTTGCAAGGCATCAGTGTTTGTACCGGTACTTGCCGGCAAGCGCACAACAGACTGATAGGCCGGGAACGTACTGGGAGGATCGTTGTAGTAGGCCTCGGAACTAAGGCTCAGACCTCAGATCAATAGGCCAGTTATCGCGAACGCAGGGCAGCAGGCCAGCGATATAACAAGCGCCCCACCTACTCCCTGCACCCCACCCTGCTCCTCTGCTCCGCCCGCCCCGCCTTGCACATCTCCAGCCAGAAGCTGCGCACAAAGACCGGATGGCGGGCGAAGAAGTCTTTGCTGATGGGGGCGTAGTAATAGCTCGTCAGCACCGGCGGTGAGAGCTTGCGCAGGCGGGCCTGCAGTTCGGCGGGCTGGGTGGCGATCAGCATGTCGGGCAGTATGGCCACGGCGCTGCGGCCCTGCACCAGCTTGTTGAGCACGTTCTGCGTGTCCAGGCCGTTCTCGGCCGTCCAGTTGCGTTCGGCCACCAGCGCCCGCAGCGCCGGCACCGGCGCCACGCCCACGCGCATGTCCTCGGGGCCGCGCAGGGTCTGGCCGTCCCAGCTGATCTGCTGCGAGCTCAGGGCGTCCGCGTAGAGCGAGTAGCTGGAGAGATAGAAACCCTGCTGCGGGTCGACCTGACCGTCCTGTTGCATGGGCAGCGCGCTGATGGCCAGCAGTTCGACGCCGGGGAAGGCCACGCCCCAGATGTCGATCTCGTTGCGCAAGAGCAGTTCACGGCCACGCGTGATGGGAAAACGCTGCAGCTGCAGCCTTGGCGTGCAGCCGCTCCTGCTCACGGCCTGGCGTATCCAGTCGATCAGCTTGCCGGCGGGCGGCGCCGATTTATCCTTGCCCAGCAGCAGCGGCGCCAGCTCGTAGTCCAGCACGCCCACGCGCAGCTCGGCGGGGCAGCGCTGCTGTTGCTGCTGCAGCAGCTGCGGCTCATCGGCCGCGGCCGCGCCGGCGGCCAGCAGCGGCCACAGGCAAAGCGCTGCAAAAGAGAAAGACGCGCGGGCTTGGTTCATGCGGCCTGGCTAAGACCGGGAAGACGCCAGATGGTGCGCCACCAAGGCGTTGGCGTGGCCATGCCCCAGCTTGTGCTCGGTCTTCAGCAGGTTCACCAGCTCCATGTGCTTGAGGCCGCCGGCGGCACGCAGCACCTTCAGCCAATGCTCGATCGGCTGCCCGTAGGTCTTCTCGATGGACGGGAAGTAGGAGGCGGGACCTTTGACCTTGGGGGCGGGCGCGTCGGGCATGGGGATGACTCCTAGTCATTCAATGCGATGGCTAGGCATTCTGCGTCGAAGGCAAGGCTTGCGCCAATAGACATGCGTCAGAACCAATAGTCGCCCACGCAGCGCCCGTCGCGCGGCAGGTCGTCAAACGTGTCCAGCCCATCAAAGTGGTCAATGGGGATGCGGGCCACCGCCTCCGGCTCGCACAGGCGCAGGTTCACCGCGATGCGGCGGCGGCCCTGCTCGTCGAGCCGCAGCCCGCGCCAGAAGGCGATGCAGCCGCATTGCGGGCAGAAGTGGAACTCCAGCGCCTTGCCGCGCACGAAGGGCCGGGTCGCGCCGCTGACATGGATGTCCTCGTTCTCATGGCCATAGGCCCAGAGCACGCCATAGCGGCGGCAGGCGGTGCAGTTGCAGGCGGTGGCGCCCTCGGGCTGGCCGGCCAGGGTCCATGCCACGGCGCCGCAGAGGCAGCTGCCATTCAAGGTCGTCATGATGCGTCCGCTCCGCTCGTCAAGGCTTGCCATCATCCAGCCGGTCGCGCGCCGGCAGCGCATCGCGGAAGGCATCGAAGCTCTTCCACGCGGGCACCGGCGGGCTGTAGCCGGGCCGCGGCGCGTACACCGAGGGCTCGACCCATTGCAGCTTGTGCAGGTAGCGCGGGCAGTTGGGAAAGATGCGCGTGGCCGTGATGCGCACCATCAACACCGCGCCCGGGCATTCCGCGCACAAGGGGTCGTCCATGCAGACCTGCGCGGTGCCGTTGACGCGCAGGCGCTTGGGCGTCTCGAAGTCCACGAACAGCAGGCCGACATGGGGATTCAGCAGCACATTGCCCCAGCTGCGGTACATGCCGTTGCCGTCGTAGTCGGGCACGGCCAGGGTGTGATCGTCGAGGACGCGCACAAATCCGGGTAGCCCGCCCTTGTAGGAGCAATCGGGGTGGCCCTCGGCGTCGGCGCTGGCGATGAAGAACATCGCGCAGCGCTGGATGAAGGCGCGGTCTTCGTCGGTGAAGGCGCTGCGCAGGGTGACCTGCTCGAGGCGGTCAGCGATGGCGCGGGTGTCGCGCGCCTCCTGCAGCTGCCGCATGCCGGGGTGAAAGAAAGACATCGGATGCTTGGCCGCCGTCGTCATCGTCCTGCCTCTCGATCGAAGCGCGCGGGCAAGACCGCCCGCCAGGGCATTCTGTGCCCGGGCGGGCGCCTCGCCAAGCCGCTGATGTCGCCCAGGGCCTGTTGACACCACGTTTGCCCGTGCGAACTGGGCGTCCTTTTCCATCACCGCACCCGCTTGTAGCGGCTGTAGCCGCCCAGCTCGCGCTCCATGGGCCGCAGCACCAGGGTGGTGCGCGCCGGTACGGTGACGGTGAGAAAGCCGGCGCTCACCGTGCCCAGCGCCGCGGCGCCGGGCTGGCCGAGCGCGTCGACCATCGGGGTGTCGTCCATCAGATGGGCGTTGGCGATCATCACCCGCTCGGTGACGGGCTCGGCCCTGGGGTTGGCCAGCACCACCATGGTGTCGAGCGCGCGATCGGTGTAGCGCTCGAAGGCGAACAGCTGCTCGGCCTCCACCAGGCGGAAGTCGCCCACGCGCAGCGCGCGCTGCTGCTTGCGCAGCGCCACCAGCTGCTTCATCCACAGCAGCTCGGGGTTGTCGGCGCGCAGCAGCTCCCAGCGCATCGGGCTGCGGTTCTCGGGGTCGGGGCCGCCCGTCATGCCCAGCTCGGCGCCGTAGTAGATATTGGGCGCGCCGGGCAGGGTGAACTGCAGGGCCTGCACCATGCGGCGCTGGGTGGCATCGGGGAACTGGTTGGCGATGCGCGGGATGTCGTGGTTGTCGATCACCATCCAGGACTTCAGCATGGGCTCGATGCCGGCATCGCGCACCAGGCGCTCGGTCATGTGCGCGGCCTTGGGGGCGGAGAGCTCGCCGCCGGCCAGGCCCAGCACGATCTGGCGCAGGCCGAAGTTCATCACCGCGTCGATGGACTTGAGCCATTCGCCCGGGTAGTTGACGATCTCGCCCACCACCAGCGAGCCGGGCTTCTGCTGGTGCGCCGCGTCGGTGAGCTCGCGCAGGTAACGGTGGCCCAGCTCGAAGGCGGTATCCAGGCGCCAGCCATCGGCGCCGTCGCGCAGATAGCTGCGCACCACCGAGTCGGGCGCGCCGTAGAGGTAGTGGCGCACCGCGGGGTTCTCGAGATTGAGCTCGGGCAGGTTCTGGAAGCCCGTCCAGACACGCGCGCCGCCCTCGTACTGCGGGCCGATCGCAAACCAGTCGCGCCAGCGGCTCTTGGGGCTGGCAAACGCCTCCTGGAACTTGGGCGCGTTGCGGCCCATGTGGTTGAACACGCCGTCCAGCACCAGCTTCATGCCGCGCTGATGCACCTGCACCGCCAGCTGCTTGAACTCGCGCTGGCTGCCGTACTCGGGCGAGATGGCCTTGAAGTCGAAGGCGTCGTACTTGTGGTTGGTGTAGGCGAGGTGGATGGGGTTGAGGTAGAGCACGTCGGCGCCCAGCTGCTGGATGTAGTCCAGCTTGGTGCTGAGGCTTTGCAGGTCGCCGCCCCAGAAGTCCAGCTCCTGGCTGTTGAGCTTGGCGTCGGCGAGGTAGACGCCGGGCCGCGCGGGCTCCGACCAATCGCGCAGGCGCTTGGGCGCGGGGTAGAGCGCGCGCTTGGCCTCCAGATTCGCCGCGGGCACGTAGCGGTCCACCAGCACCTGGTAGACGATGGCGCCATTGCGCCAGTCGGCCTCGCGTTGCTCGAAGCTGGCGGCCGAGCAGGCGGCCGGCAGGGCGAGCAGCAGGGTCAGATAGGCATGCTTCATGGTCGGTGTCTCCGGTGTTTCTTTAGCCGCTGTTGAAGCAAGCGGGATGCTCAGGCCTGCAGCCCCAGCCGCGATTGCAGGGCCAGGCGCTGACGGTTGAAGTTCCAGCCCACCAGCAGCACGCCGGCGGCGCCCAGGGCCAGCAGCCAGCTGGTGCCCAGCGCCTCCACCGCCAGCCCGGCCGCGCCCACGCCGAGCGACTGGCCGAGGAAGAAGCAGGAGGCGAACAGGGCCACCGCGGCGCCGCGGCGCTCGGGCGCCATCTGGGTGGCGCGGGTCTGCAAGGTGTTGTGCATCATGTAGAAGCCCAGGCCCATCACCAGGCAGGCCGGCATGGCCCACCACCAGCTGGGCGCCAGCGCCACGGCCAGCAGGGCGCCGGCCATCAGCAGCGAGCCCCAACGCACCAGCGCGGTCTCGCCCAGGTGCTGCACCAGCTGGCGCGCGCCCAGCGCAAAGCCCAGGCCGCCCAGCGCGAACAGCATCACCAGCGCACCCACGAAGGAGAGCGCGAGCGCAAAGCGCTGGTGCAGGTGCGAGGCCACGAAGGCGAAGGCGCCATAGAGGGCCGCGCCCTCGCAAAACACCGCCAGCAGCACCAGGCGCGACCAGGGCCCCGCCAGCACGGCGCGGAACTCGCGCAACAAGCCGGCCAGCACATGGCCGCGCTGCGGCTGGGTGGCCAGGGCGCTGGCGGGCAGGCCGCGCCGCACCCATTGCAGCACCAGGGCCACCAGCACGAACAGGCCCGCCACGGCGAAGAAGGGGGTGCGCCAGTCCAGGTGGTCGGCGGTGTAGCCGCCGGCCCAGACGCCCAGCGCAAAGCCGACGATCTGGCCGATCAGGAAGCGCGCCAGCACGGCCTGGCGGCGCTCGTAGGGCACCACATCGCCGATCCAGGCCATCGCCAGCGGGATCACCGCCGCCGCGGTGGCACCGGCCAGCAGGCGCCCCAGCAAGAGGCTGGCATGGCCCTGGGCCAGCGCGCAGGCCAGCGAGGTGAGGGCCGAGGCCATGCAGGCCCAGCCGACCACGCGGTACTTGCCGTAGCGATCGCCCAGCGGCCCGAACAGCAGCTGCGCCAGGCCATAGGCCACCGCGAACACGGTGATGACCTGCGAGGCCTGGCCCAGCGTGATGGCGAACTCCTGCGCCAGCCGCGGCAGCAGCGCGTCGGTGAGGCGCAGCGAGATGCCGCTGGCCATGGCGGCAAGGGCCAGGCCGACGATGGCCAGGGCAGGCACCGGGGGCGAGGCGGCGGGGCTGGAGGAGCCGGTGGAATGGGCCTGGGGCTGCGCGGGCATGGCCCATTGTCACCAGACCGGCCGGCCCGGGCTGGCGCAGGGCTTTGCCGCGCGCGGCCCTGCCCGCCTCAGCGGCCCGCCTGTCGCAGCGTCTGCACCAGCATGCGCTGCAGGCTGTCCACCGCCTTGGAGCCCTTGGAGGCCTGGCTGCGATAGACCGCCACCTGCATCGGCTCCAGCGGGCCCAGGCCATGGGCCAGGCCCAGCACCTGCAGATGCGCGGGCGCGCTGCACTGGGTCAGCGCCGCGATCGCCAGGCCGCTCTCCACCGCGGCGATCTGGCCGGCCAGGCTGGAGCTGTTGTAGACCACCTTGTAGGGCCGGCCCTGCAGAGCCAGCGCATGGATGGCGCTGCGCCGGCCCAGGCTGGCTTCCTCGTAGACGGCGATGGGCAGCGGGTTGCGGCTCCAGACCTCGAACTGCGGCGCGCCCACCCAGACCATGGGCTCGTGGAAGAGCAGGGTGCCGCGGCGGGCGTGGTCGCGCGAGACCAGGGCCAGGTCCAGCTCGCCGCTGGCCACGCGCGGGATCAGCGAGGTCGATTGCTCGCAGTCCAGCTGGATCTCGACCCCGCCATGGCGCGGCGCAAAGCGCTTCAGCACCGGGGTCAGGTAGCGGCTGGCGTAGTCGTCGGGCACGCCCAGGCGCACCACGCCGGCAATCGCCTCGTCGCGCAGGGCGGCCTGGGCCTCGGCCTGCAGGTCCAGCATGCGGCGCGCATAGCCCAGCAAGGTCTGACCCTCGTGGGTCAGCTCCAGCTGCCGCGGGCCGCGCTGCAGCAGCCGGCAGCCCAGCGCCGACTCCAGCTTCTTGAGCTGCATGCTCACCGCCGATTGCGAGCGGCTTACCTCCAGCGCCGCGCTCGAGAGCGAGCCGGCATCGACGGTGGCGACAAAGCATTTCAGCCAGTCGATCTGCAGATCGCGCATGGATTCGATAAACGCATGGATGGGCGTCGAATTATGCGCTTTGCGCGGCGCCAGCGCGCCGGCACAGTGCGCGGCATGCGATACAGCAGTAGCACCCCGGCCACGCCCGGCCCCATCGATGCACGCGCCCTGGGCGTGATGACCCTGCTGTGCCTCACCTGGAGCCTGCAGCAGATCTCGCTGAAGGCGGTGGCCGACCAGGCCAGCCCGATGCTGATGGTGGCGCTGCGCTCGCTGGTGGCCCTGCTGCTGCTGGCGGCGCTGATGGCCTGGCGCGGCGAGACGCCACAGCGTGCGCGCTGGCGGGCGGGCCTGCTGGCCGGCGCGCTGTTCGGGCTTGAATACCTGCTGGTGGCCCAGGCCCTGAAGCTGACGCAGGCCTCGCACGTGGTGATCTACCTCTACACCGCGCCGCTGTTCGCCGCGCTGGGGCTGCACTGGCGCCTGCCGGTGGAGCGGCTCGCGGCGCTGCAATGGCTGGGCATCCTGCTGGCCTTCGCCGGCATCGCCCTGGCCTTTCTGGGCGGCCGGCATGGCGGCGCCGCGGCGGGCGGCATGGTGCCGCTGGGCGATCTGCTGGCGCTGCTGGGCGGTGCGGCCTGGGGCGCCACCACGGTGACGATACGCTGCTCGGCGCTGGCCGCCGCACCCGCCACCGAGACCCTGCTCTACCAGCTGCTGGGCGCCTTTGCCCTGCTGCTACCCGGCGCCTGGCTGAGCGGGCAATGGCAGTTCCAGCCCTCGGCCCTGGTGTGGGCGCATTTCGGCTTCCAGAGCCTGGTGGTCTCGTTCGCCAGCTTCCTCACCTGGTGCTGGCTGTTGCGCCGCTACCTGGCCTCGCAACTGGGCGTATTCGCCTTCCTGACGCCGCTGTTCGGCGTGCTGCTGGGCGTCTGGCTGCTGGGCGAGGCCCTGGACCCCGGCTTCATCGCCGGCAGCGGCCTGGTGCTGGCCGGCATCGCGCTGGTGAGCGGCCACGCCGGCCTGGCACGCCGGCTGGCGGGGCTGCGGCCATCCATCGCTTCGGCAGGGAGTGGGGTGCCGAGCGCGAGGCGGGCAGCACGCTTCTGACGGCCCTGCGCCGGAGCGGCAATTTGGCACGCGAACAGTGGGCCGCTGGGGGCGACGCGTGCGTGTCGGCCTTGCAAGGGCCGGCCCAAAGTTACAGTGACGTGGCCAGGCTCTGAACGGGCCACCAGAGCCTCAGGGATCCAGTCAGCGACCAGCCATGCAGCCCCCATCAATTCGAAGCGCATTCAAGACTTTGTTTGGCGACGCCTCGGCGGGCCAGGACCACCTCCGATCGGCGGCCCGCACGATTGCCCAGGTCGGATTGGTATCGCTTGGATTCATCCTGACCACCCATGTACTGCTCAACGGCTTGTTGAGCTTGTTTGGCGATACGCCGACGGCACGTGGTCTGCTCCTGACGATGACAGGAAGCGTCTATGGTGCCCTCTATCTGATCGGGACCGGCCGGCAGCGCACGGCCCCTGCCGTGTGGATCAGCGTTGGTCTGCTCGTGCTGGAGTTTGCGCTGCTGTCGCTGATGCTGCCGTTCTTGGTGGAGCAGGCGGAACTGCTCTTGCCACAGCGCCTTCTGCTCGCCTTGGTCAGACCAGGCCATATCGGCCTGGAGCTTGCCGTGTTCATCGGCGTCATGCTGTTTGCGCTGAGAGGTTGGGCTCGACACGTTGCAAGGGCTACCGATGCCGCCAAGGCTGAAGCCGCGGCCGAGGTATACGAACGCATGGCCATGGAAGATGGCCTGACCGGCCTGGCAAACCGGCGCCGCTTCGAGTCTTGCATGTCGGCATGGCTGCCTCAGGCACAGGCGGAGGGTAAGCCGCTTTCGCTGGTCATGATTGACGTCAACCGCTTCAAGTACATCAACGACACCTTTTCGCACAACGTCGGCGACCAGGTCTTGCGCGCGATTGGCAAACTGCTGCAAGAAAACGCGCGCAGGCAAGACCTGCCGGTCCGCTTGGCCGGCGACGAGTTCGTCGTGGTGCTGCGCGATACGCCGGCCGAACTTGCCTCGACCATTTCGCAACGTTTTGTGGCGGCCGTGAGCGACTTCAACTGGCACGACGTCGCCGCGGGCCTGAGCGTCTCGATCAGCGCGGGTTGCGCAGTCGCAGGACAGACGGACAGCCTGGTTGACCTGCTCCGGCAGAGCGACTCTCAGATGTACAGCGACAAGAAGCTAAGCAGAAGCGCGCCTGCCAGCCCCGCATTCGGCTAGACCGGCAGCAGGTAGACGTCCGCCGCCGCGCGCTCCGCGGCGCTATGGCCTTGCAGGGCCTTGTCCCATGCCGGATCGCCGGCGTCGTGGCTCGCCGCCAGGCCCTGGATCATGTGGCCGGTCTCTTCGGTGCTGGCGTCGAACTCGGCCACCAATTCGCGGTCGTCAAGAAACAGCCGCGCCACCATATAACCGCCCGACTCGATCACCACCAGATAGCGCGCGGGCTTGCGCTGGTGGGTATTGCTGTGCGGGCGGGGTGCCTCGCTGCCGAAGTTCTGGCTCATGGTGGGGCCATCTTGCCATCCGCCCTAGTCGCTGTCCATCAAGAGCGCCGAGAGCGCCGCCGCGTCCAGCACGGTGGCCTCCTCCTGCCCCGCCAGAATGCCCTCGGCCAGGCCGCGCTTGTCGCGGTGCAGCTCGATGATGCGCTCCTCCACCGAGCCGGCAGTGACCAGGCGGTAGACGGTGACCGGGCGCTGCTGGCCCATGCGGTGGGCGCGGCCCATCGCCTGGTCTTCGGCGGCGGGGTTCCACCAGGGGTCGACGATCAGCACATAGTCGGCCATGGTGAGGTTGAGGCCGAAACCGCCGGCCTTGAGGCTGATGAGGAAGACTTCGCCCTCGCCGCGCTGGAAGGCCGCCACGCGCTGGGCGCGCGCCGCCGCGGGCGTGCTGCCGTCGAGGTACTGGTAGCGCACGCCCATCGCGTCGAGGCGCTCGGCCAGCAGCTTCAGGTAATCGGTGAACTGGCTGAACACCAGCGCCTTGTGGGCGCCGTCCACCAGCTCGCGCACCAACAGCTCGAACTCGCCCAGCTTGGCGCCCACCAGGCCCAGCTCGGGCGCCACCAGGCGCGGATCGCAGGCGGCGCGGCGCAGGCGCATCAGCTCGGCCAGCACCTGGATGGCGGGGCCGCCGCCCTGCTGGCCTTGAGCGGCCGCGGCCACGCTGGCCTGGGCATCGCGGCGCAGCGCTTCGAGAAAGCTGCGCTCCTCGCCGCCGGGCTGCACCAGGTGGACGATCTCGGTGCGCGGGGGCAGGTCTTGCAGCACCTGGGCCTTGGTACGGCGCAGCAGGAAGGGCGAGACCAGGCGGCGCAGGCGCTGGCGCGCGGCCGCGTCCGGCTGCTCCTTGCGCTCGATCGGGTTGGCAAAGCGCTCGGCGAACTGCGCGGCCGTGCCCAGCAGGCCCGGATTGATGAGCTGCATGATGGACCAGAGATCGGCCAGGCGGTTTTCCACCGGCGTGCCCGAGAGCGCGAGCCGGAAGCCGGCCTTGAACTCGGCCACCGACTTGGCGCGTTTGGTGGCGGCGTTCTTGAGCGCCTGGGCCTCGTCCAGCACCAGGCTGGCCCAGTCCTTGGCGGCGAACAGCTCGGCGTCGTTCTGCGCCAGCGCGTAGGAGGCGATCAGCACATCGCCGGGGCCGGCCGCGGCGATCTGGGCGGCGCGTTCGCCCGCACTGCCGTAGAGCGCCAGGTTCAGGCCCGGCGCGAACAGCTCGCCCTCGGCCAGCCAGTTCGCACATACCGAGGTGGGCGCCAGCACCAGGGCCGGGCCCTGGGCGGCGCGCGCGATCAGCAGCGCCAGGGTCTGCACCGTCTTGCCCAGGCCCATGTCGTCGGCCAGGCAGGCGCCCAGGCCGGCCGCCGCCAGGCGCGCCATCCAGGCATAACCCTCCTCTTGATAGCCGCGCAGCTCGGCACGCAGGCCCGCTGGCACGGCGGGCTGCAGCGCAGCGGCGGCGGCCAGCGCGTCCATGCGCGCGCGCCAGGGGGCGTCGCCGGCCAGCTGCATCTCGCCCAGGGTTTCATCCAGCCAGCTGGCGCTGGCGGGGGGCAGCTGCAGCTGGTCCTTCCTGGCCACGGCCAGCGCGTCGAGGTCGCGCAGCTGCTGGCGCAGCTGTTCGCTCAATGCCAGGTATTCGCCCTCGGCCAGGCGCACATAGCGGCTGCGCGAGGTGCGCGCCAGCTGCATCAGCTCCTGCAGGCCCAGCACGCGCTGCTCGTCCAGCTGGGCCTCGCCCTGCAGGGCCAGCCAGTTGCGCGCGCTGCTGACCTGCACGCGCACGCCGCTGCTGGCCAGCGCGGTGACGCGCAGCGGCTTGCCCTTGGGCCAGTCGAGCGCGGCGATGCCGGGCAGGCCCGGCAGCAGCTCCACCGCGCGCAGCGCCTCCTCCGGCTCGGTGAGCAGCCAGGGCAGGTCGGGCGGCAGCTCGGGGTCCAGGAAGGGCATGGCCTCCAGCACCGCGCGGCGATGTTCCACCTCGGCGGCGAGGTCGCGCTCGGTCGCAAGGCTCAGGCCCTCGTGCATGCACAGCAGGCGCGCGCGGCCCGCGCCGGGCGTGACGGCGGGGCCGAAGCCACCGAAGGGCTGAGCCACCAGCTGCAGCTGCAGACCCTCGCCGAGCGGGCTCAGGCGCGCGCGCAGGCGGCTGTCGCCCGCCACCGAACGGCCGGCGGCGGCATCGCTGTGCAGCTGGAAATGACCGCTCAGCACCTGCAGGGCCGCGCCCAGCTCGGCCTGCGCGCTGGCGGGCACGGTCCAGCCCTGGTTCACCAGCTCGGCCACGCGGCGCTGGGTGGGGCTGATGCGCAGCAGGCGCGCATGGGCCGGCCCGTCGCGCAGCACGCGCAGGCTGTTGCGCTTGTCCACCTCGGCCTCGTGCCGGCTGCCATACCAGGCGCTCAGCTTGGGCGGCTCGCTGCTGAGCAGCGGCGGGTGGATGTGGAAGGCGTAGCTGGCATCCGCGCCCTGGCGCACCTCCAGCTCGGGCAGGGCCTCCACCAGTTCCACCCATTGACCGGGGGCATCGGCAAACATCAGCGCCGGATGCCCGACCAGGGCGATGGCGGCCTGGCTGACGTCGAGCTCGTAGCTGTTGGCGGCGCTGTAGATGCTGCGTTCGATATGGCGCAGCACGGCGTTGTCGCGCGCGCTGCTGCTCTGGCCCTGCTTCTTGAGCTTGGAGAGCGTCACCGGCTTGAGCTTGAGTGCCCCACGCGCGCTGCGGCTGCGCTCGAAGGGCAGGATGTCCTGCACGCGGCCCTGGGCGTCGAGCTCGAGTTGCCAGGCCAGCTCGCTGATGCCGGTCTGCGCCGCCTGCTCCTCGGCCAGCTGGGTGATGGCGGCGAGCGCATCGCGCCAGGCCTCGTGCGGCCCGCCCAGCCAGTTGAGTGGTGTTGGCTGGACGCTCAATTCGTGCGTCAGCTCGCCGAGCTCCAGCCGCTCCAGCGCCTGCGCCAGCAGGCAGGCCTGCCAATGCTGCTCGGCCGCCTGCAGGCGCTGCAGCAGGGCCGTGGCGGCGGCCAGCGTCCAGCCCGGCGCGGGCTTGCCCAGCCAGGCGGCCAGCAGCAGGCGATCGCAGGCCTGGTCGAGCGCGTGGGCGCGCTGCTCCAGCCCGGGAATGTAGGCCAGGGCCTGCTCGTCCAGGCCCTCCTCGCCCAGGCGCACGCCGATGGCATGGGCCCACAAGCCCCACCATTCATGCGCCGAGGGCTTGCGCGAGCCCGATTCGGCGATGCAGAACTTGCGCGCCTGCGCCCAGGCGAGCGGGTCGCTCTGCGCCAGCAGGCTCACCAGGTAGAGCCGCGCCAGCTCGCGCTCCAGCAGGCCGCGGCGCTGGCCGCTGGCCTGGCGCCGCACCTTCAGGGCCTGCTCGAACAGGGCCGCGGCCTCGGCCCAGGCGCCTTGCGCCAGGCGCTCGGCGGCCTGCACCAGCGCCAGCCCCGGCTCGCCCTGCAGCAGGGCGCGCGCACCGTCCAGATCCAGCGCCTGCAGGCGGGCCTCGGCGAGCTGCGCGCGCGCCTCGGGGCCCAGCGCTTGCGGCGCGGTGGCCAGGCGCTGCTGCAGCCATTGGCGGATCTGGCCGCGGCGCGCGTCGTCGGCGCTCAGGGTCTTGAGCGCCTGGCGCAGCAGGGTCTCGCTCAGCTCGGCCGGCAGGGCCGCCACCGCGGCCGGCATCCAGGGCTCGGTGAGCGCCGCGGCCTGGACCTCCGCATGGCTCAGCTCGAGCAGCGGGCCGCGCAGCTGGGCCTGGTAGGTGGCCAGGTCCACGCCCGAGTGCAGGAACAGGCGCAGCATGCGCACCGCCTCGTCGGCCGAGCGCAGCCCTATCCACTGCATGGGCTGGCGCGCATGGGCCTGGCCATCGCTGTAGACGTAGAGCAGGCGCTGCCAATACTGGCGCGCCGCGGGCAGCAGCAGCAGCGCCTGCAGGCGCTCGGCCTGCGCGCCCGGCGGCACGCCGTAGACGCGGCCGCTGAGCGGCTGGATGCGGCCCTGCTGCTGCAGCTGGCGCAACGCCAGCTGCACGCGCGCCTGGCTGAAGCGCTCGGCGCTGGCGATCTCGCCCTGGGCCTGCAACCACAGCGCCAGCCCGGCCGCACCGCGGCCGCCGCCCATCAGCAGCAGGGCATCGAAGACGGCTTGCAGTTCGGGCTCGGTGGCGGCGGCGCTGGGGTCGGGGTACGGGGACATGCCGGCAGTATGCCGCCCGGTCGCTCAGGGTCTCAGCAGCTCGGCCTCGCTGCGCTTGAAGGCCGCCGACTCGCGCACCTGCGCCAGCTCGGCCCACAGGCGCTTGGCCTGCGCCTCGTTGCCGCCGTAATAGCTGTGCGAGTAGACCAGGAAGTAGGACTTCTCGACCAGGGGCGGGTCCAGCCGCTGCACGCGCTGGGCCCAGCGGGCATCGCGCTTGAGCGCCTCGTCGCCCTCGCCGGTGGGCAGGGCCAGGGCCTGCACGCGGCGCTTCACGAGCTTCTCCAGATTGGCCTCCACGCTGCGCGTGCCTTCGTCGACCTTGAGCCCCATGGCCTGCAGCTGCTCGACGATGGAGTAGCCCGAGGGCGCGCCCACCACCAGCTCGCCCTTGGCCGCCAGATGGCGCCCATCCCAAACCGGCCCCTCCTGCGCCAGCGCGTAGAGGCTGTAGCTCTCGCGGCGCATGCGCAGGCCCTCATCGGGCGCCATGTCGCGCCAGGGAAAGATGGCGAACTGCATGCGGTCGCTGCGGTAGCTCATGCCCAGGGCCGCGTCCTGGCCGCCGCGCTGCAGCTCGGTCTGGCAACGCCGCCAGGGCATCAGGCTCAACTCCAGCGCCAGGCCCATGCGCGCAGCCGCCTGCTCGATCAGCACGAAGTCCAGGCCCGCCGGCAGCGCGCCGGCGCGGCGCGGTTCGGCCAGGCGCCAGGGGTAGAGCGGTGCTTCGTCGGCACACAGGCGCAAGGGGCGCGCGGCCTCCTGCGCCCGCACACCGCAGCCGCAAGCGAGCAACACCGAGAGCAGAACCCAACGTCGTAAAAGCGGCATGAGCGAGTACATGCGAGCCGTGGCCTGACTTGATGGATGACAGGCTCTTGCTCGCATTCTGCGCGCAAAACCAGGGCGATGGCGCGGCAGGCTCAGGCTATGCTCTGCAGGAACAAAAAGCCAATGACAGGGAGCTTGCATTGAAGGCTGATGAAGTGTTGATCAGCGAACCGACGCGCCTATTTGGCAAGCGCGAGATCGAGTCCACCGTGTCGGCGCGCTGGATCATGGCGCTGGCCCTGCTGCTGTTGGCGGCCGGCTGGTTGCCGGTGACCGGCAACGAGCTGCTGGCCTCGCGCATCTTCCCGACCTGGCTGCACACGGTGTGCGAGCTGGCCGCCGTGCTGGTGAGCCTGCTGGTGTTCGCCTCGGTATGGACCGCCAGCTTCCACGACCGCCAGCACCACACCGTGCTGCTGGGCGCCGGCTTCATGGGCGTGGGTCTGCTCGACCTGGCCCACCTGCTCTCCTACAAGGGCATGCCGGACTTCATCACGCCCGCGGAGCCGCAGAAGGCGATCGTGTTCTGGCTTTGCGCGCGCTATCTGGCCAGCCTGGTGCTGCTGACGCTGGCGCTGCAGCCGCATGCGCGCACCACCAGCCGCGCCGACCGCGCCCTCATGCTGGCCCTGAGCCTGGGCTTCGTGCTGGCCTGCCTGGGCCTGGCGCTGTGGGCGCCCGAGCTGTGGCCGCGCTTCTTCATCGAGGGTCAGGGCTTGACCAAGCTCAAGATCGTCGCGGAATACGGCCTGATCCTGCTGCTCGTGCCCACCGCCTTGCTGCTGCTGCGCCGCGGCGCACGCGCGCGCTTCAACAGCGCCGACCTGGCCAGCGCGGCCATCATCAGCATCCTCAGCGAGCTCTGCTTCACGCTCTACGCCAACGTCAACGACCTCTACAGCCTGCTGGGCCACCTCTACAAGATCGCGGCCTATTACTTCATCTTCCGCGCGGTGTTCGTGGTCTCGGTGCGCGAGCCCTACCGGCGCCTCAGCGAGGAGATCGACGAGCACCGCCGTACCGAGCAGCGCCTGGAATACCTGGCCCACCACGACCCGCTCACCGGCCTGCCCAACCGCGTGCTGCTGCACGACCGCATCGAGCAGGCGATGGCGCAGGCGCGCCGCGATGGCGGCAAGTTCGCCGTCGTGCTGATGGACCTGGACCAGTTCAAGAACGTCAACGACTCGCTGGGCCATGGCGCCGGCGATGCGCTGCTGCTCGCGGTGGCGCAGCGCCTGCGCGCCAGCCTGCGCGAGACCGACACCATCTGCCGCCTGGGTGGCGACGAGTTCCTGCTGCTCTTCCACGACCTGCGGGAGCGCGAGGCGGTGCTGCCCATCCTGGCCTCGCTGCAGGCGCAGCTGAGCACGCCGGTGGCGGTGGAGGGCAACGAGATGCGCGTCTCGGCCTCCTTCGGCGTGACCTTCTATCCGGACGATGGACGCGACCTGGAGACTCTGCAGCGCCAGGCGGACACCGCCATGTACCGCGCCAAGGACAGCGGCCGCAACACCTTCCAGTTCTTCGACCCCAGCATGCATGCCCAGGGCATGGAGCGCATGCAGCTGCAGCATGGCCTGGCCAAGGCGCTGGAGCAGGGCGAGTTCGAGCTGCATTACCAGACGCAGGTGGAGCTGGCGACGGGCCGGCGCGTCGGCGCCGAGGCCTTGCTGCGCTGGCGCCGCGCCGATGGCAAGCTGATGCCGCCGGCCGAGTTCATCCCGGTGGCCGAGCAGACCGGCCTGATCGTGCCGATCGGCGCCTGGGTGCTGCACGAGGCCTGCCGCCAGGCGGCGCTGTGGCAGAACGAGCGCCAGGGCCGGCCGCGCATCGCCGTCAATCTCTCGGCCCTGCAGTTCCGCCAGGGCGATATCGAGGCCACCGTGCAGTCCGCGCTGCAGGCCAGCGGCCTGCCCCCCAGCCAGCTGGAGCTGGAGCTCACCGAGTCCATCCTGATCGGCGACCCGGCCAGCGTGCTGGCCACGGTGACGCGGCTCAAGGCCATGGGGGTGAAGCTGGCGATCGACGATTTCGGCACCGGCTATTCCAGCCTCGCCTACCTGAGCCGCTTCCCGATCGACAAGCTCAAGATAGACCGCAGCTTCCTGCACCAGCTGGACGATGCCAGCCAGGGCGCGGTGATCGTCGAGGCCATCATCGGGCTGGCGCGCAGCCTGGGCCTGCGCACCATCGCCGAGGGCGTGGAGACCGAAGCGGTGGCGGCGCGGCTGCTGCAGCTGGGTTGCCAGGAGGCCCAGGGCTACTACTTTGCGCGGCCCGTGCCGGCCAGCGAGTTGTTCAGTTAGAAGGCAAACTGCAGCTGGGCGGAGAACATGTCGCCGCGCCGGCCATAGGTGGAGCCCCAGAGATAGGCGAACTGCCAGTTCACCGCCTGACGCTCCCCGACCGGCAGCGCCCAGTGCAGCACCGGCCCGACCCGGTGCGACTGTTTGGCGCGGGCGTCCCAGGCGCGCCAGTTGCCCAGCTCGCTGAAGCCCTGCACGCCCAGGCGCAGGCCCGGGGCCAGGCGGCGCTGCAGCTGCCATTGCAGCTTGAGCTGGGTGCCGCCGTCGGCGGCTTCGCCATAGCCATGCTCGAACAGGGCGTTGAGGTTGATCTGCCACAGCCCCCATTCGCTTTGCCACACCGGCCCCCACTCGAGCGTCGGCCCGGACTCGTAGCCATGCAGCTGGCTGAGCTGGGCGTGCAGGGCCAGATCGAAGGGGTATTGCCCCTGGGTGAGCATGAACTGGTTCTGCCAGCTCACGCTGCTGAGCTTGAAGCTGCTGGCCTCGGTGCCGATGTAGCTGGCCAGCAGGCGGGTGGTCCAGCGCGGCCCGAAGCCATGGGCCAGGCCCAGCTCGGGCCAGAGCGTGGCCGGGCGGCCGCTGCTGGGCTTGACGGTCCAGTAGCGCAGCTCGAGCAGGGTCTGGCCCTCGTTGTCGTAGGGCGTGAGCAGGTAGTAGCCGGGATCGGCCAGCGCCGACCCCATCCACAGGGCCATCCCGCATCCCAATGCGACTTTACGCAGCACCGCGCACCTCTCTGCTCGCCAGTCTCAAGCGCAATGTAGCGCCTGCGGCTGCCTTGGTGTTCTCCCGCTTACCGGGCTGCGCGCTGCACGCACACAATGAAGTCAGTGCTCACGCGTGACGCGAGCCCATCCCATCGAGCCCAGCAGTTCCCTCATGTCCTACAGCCCCGCCGCCAGCGCCTCCGCGCGATCGCGCACCAGCCTGATCCTGGCGGGGGTGGGCCTGATCGTGGCGCTGCTCTCGGGCGGGTTGCAACTGCAGCAGGAAACCGCCAGGCATGCCGAGCAGCTGGCGCATGAGTTGCGCACCCTGCCCCTGCTCTATGCCGAGCCGCTGGCCAAGAGCCTGGCCAGCGCCCAACCCGAGCTGACCGACCTGCTCTTGCGCAGCATGCTGGCGCGCCAGGGCGTGCATGGCGTGGAGCTGCAGGTGCACGACGGGCGCCGCTTCGTGGCGGGCAGCACCACGCATGACGATAGCAGTGCCCACAGCGAATTCAATCTGCCGCAGAGTGGGCAGGGCGAGATGATGGGCTCGGTGAAGGTGTTGTCGGAGGCCGCCAGCCTGCGCCACACCCTCAGCCAGGAAGCCGCCTGGGCGATGCTGATGCAGCATCTGCTGCTGGTGCTGGTGCTGGTGGCTGCCGCGGTGGTGGTGGTGGACCGCATGCTGCTGCGCCATCTGCGCCGCCTCAGCGCCGACGCCCAATCCTTCGATCCCACCCAACCGCCCAGCCAGTTCGCCTGGCTCGATGAGCAGGGCGGACGCAGCGCCGAGCTGCAGGAGCTCAACCATGCGATCGCCCATGTGCACTCGAGCATGGGCGAGCAGCTCAAGCGCGAACACAAGCAGGCCCAGGCCCTGCGCGCCGAGATCGAACGCCAGAGCCAGGCCCTGCGCGCCGCCGAGCAGGCGCTGGAAAGCAAGAAGCGCGAGCTTTCATTGCTGAGCCGCACCGATGTGCTGACCGGCCTGGCCAACCGGCGCGAGTTCGACGATGCGCTGCGCCGCGAGTTCAAGCGCGCCCAGCGCCAGCACAGCCTGCTGGCGCTGGCGGTGCTCGATCTGGACCACCTCAAGCCCTACAACGAGCTGCATGGCCACGCCGCCGGCGACGAGTTGCTGCAGCGCTTTGCGCGCCTGCTGGCCGAGCGTTTCAAGCGCGACACCGATCTGGTGGCGCGGCTGGGCGGCGAGGAGTTCGCCTGCCTGCTGCCAGGCTTCGATACCGCCAGCGCGCAAAGCCTGCTGGAGCAGCTGCGCGAGGATTGGCGCGGCCTGGCCCTGCCGCATGGCGCCAGCCCGGTGGATCAGATGGTGACGGTGTCGATCGGCCTGGCCGGCTATGGCGCCCAGCACCCTTACCTGAGCCCGCAAGGCCTGCTGCAGGCGGCCGACGAGGCGCTCTACATCGCCAAGCATGCCGGCCGCGACCGGCTCAGCCTGGCCGCCTGACCGGCCTTACTGGGTATCGCGCCCGCGCGATTGCGCTTCCAGCAGCTGCTCGCTGACGCGGCGCGCGGCGCGCAGCACCAGGGTCTCGTCCAGCTGCGCCTGCGGCGCGATCGCACGCGCCACCGCCTCGACCTCTTCGGGCGTGTTCAGCAAGGCCCAGGCCACCGTGGAGATGGCGCAGATGCTGCGGCGCTGCAGGCTCTCGGGCATGTTCAGCTCGGCCTGCACCTGCACGTGGTAGCGCACGCTGGCCACCGCCGCCGGGGCCAGGCCCCAGCTCTCGCACAGCGCCGCGCCCAGCGCGTCGTGGCTGACACCGAAGGCGGTGTGCTCGAGCTGCACCAGGTCGCTGTCCTTGGTGGCGGCGCGCAGCATGGCCGGGTAATGGCCGGGCGCGTGGCGGTACAGCACCGCCTTGCCGCATTCCTCGAACAGGCCGGCCGAGTGCGCGGCCCAGGGGTCCACGCCCAGCATCTGGCCCATGCGGCCCATCAGCAGGCCGCGCTGCGAGGCGCGCGACCAGATCGGCTCCAGCTCGGCGGCGGGCGGGAAGGCGGCGCGCAAGCCCATTTCGAAGGTGATGGCGGCGACCTCGCGCATGCCCAGGTAGGTGAGCGCCTGGTGCACCGTCTGGACCCGGCCGCGCAGGCCGTAGAGCGAGGAATTGACGGCCTTGAGCACCGCCGCCGCCAGCGCCATATCGGTTTCCACCAGGGATGACACCGCCTGCAGATCGATGTCCTCGGCCGCCATCAGCAGCGAGAGCTTGACCAACACCTCGGGCTGGGTGGGGATCTCGATATCAAGCGCGCGCAATTGTGGATCGACCGGCATGGTGGGTGACGTAGTTATAAGTGTTCCCTATGGTAGCGCCTGCCGATAGCCGGGGTGCGAAGCTCCTTAGGGGATCAGCGCAGGAAGGCGTCCCAGCCGGTCTTCAGGATCAGCGCGCTTACCACCAGCACGAACATGCCGCGCACAAAGCCGGCGCCGCGCGCCAGGGCCATGCGGGTGCCGATCAGGCTGCCCAGCACATTCGTCACCGCCATCACAGCGGCGATCTGCCACCAGACATGGCCCTTGAGCGCGAACAGCAGCAGCGCCGCGCAGTTGGTGGCGGTGTTGAGCAGCTTGGCGCTGGCCGAGGCGTGCAGGAAGTCGAAACCGAGCAGGCGCACGAACAGGAACACGAAGAAGCTGCCGGTACCCGGGCCGAAGAAGCCGTCGTAGAAACCGATCAGCAGGCCGATGCCACTGGCCACCCAGGCCTCGGCGCGCCCGCTATAGCGCGGCGCGTGGTGGCGCCCCATGTCCTTCTTGGCCAGGGTGTAGAGCAGTACGCCCAGCAGGATGAAGGGCAGGCTGCGGCGCAGGCCGCCGGCGCTGACCAGGGTGACCGTCCAGGCCCCGACAAAGCTGCCCAGCAGCGCGGCGGCGGCGGCCGGTGCCAGGGCGTGCCAGGGCAGGGTGACGCGGCGCGCGTATTGCAGCGTGGCCCAGGCCGTGCCCCAGACGGCGCCACCCTTGTTGGTGCCGAACAGCGTGGCGGGCGGGGCAGTGGGGAACACGCTGAACAGCGCCGGCACCAGCACCAGGCCACCACCGCCCACGACGGCATCCACAAATCCGGCCAGCAGCGAGGCCAGCGCCACGGTCACAAGTTCCAGCATCTTCGGTTCGGCGCCACGAATAAAAACGGGCACCGTTCGGTGCCCGTGAACTGTGACAGTGTCACTGAATTCGTTCGAGTTGCTCTGCTGTGTTTGTCTCCTCAGCCCCCGTAGGCAAGCGCTATTCGCACAACGCTCGCGTCGAGTGGGGCCAATGTAGGGTTAGCTGCCCATGCACGCACTTGGGGTTTCCACGCGGCAACGCGCACCAAATTGGCAATGTTTGGATGCGCTCACTTTCCCCTAAACCTTCTATCTATATGAACAAACCTTCTGTGCCTGCGCAGATGCAGCGCTGCCTCGCTTCCCCGTTGTGTTGCATTTGTGCGATAGCTGAGCCAAGCCTCCCGGCTCAGCGGAACAGCGGCAACGCGGCGATGCGGGTCTCGATCTGCGCCAGCATCGCCTGATAGCCGGCACCGCCCACACCGCCATAGCGGCGCTGGAATTCGGCCTCGCTGAGGAACTCGGGCAGGTCGGCCACCGCGGGCATGTAGTGGCTCTCCGGCAGCGGTCGGCGCAGCTGCTGCTGCAACTGGCTGGCACGCTCCATCGCCATCAGGCCCAGCCGCGTGCCGGCCTGGTCGGCGGCAATGTCGTTGAAGCTGAAGCCGCTGCCCCCGCGTGCGTCCGCCAGTTCCTTGTAGACCCCGATGGCCTTGGACATGGGCCCGCCGCCCTCGATCGCCAGCGCCGCCGAGATCAGGAAATGCTGGGAGAAATCGTCCCGGCCGGCCAGCGTGACGGTGAGCGGCGTCGCGCGCGGCCAGCCACGCGCCGCCGGGATCAGCTTGCCCCAATGCTGGCCGCTGGCGTGCAGGGCCAGGGTCAGCACCGCCGCACGGTTCTCCTGCATCGCGTCTTCGCCCTGGGCGCTGCGCTGGGCCGCCAACTCGAACAGCGGCGGCATCAGGCCCGCGAGCGAGACCGCGCTGCCGGGCGCGAAGGCCTGGCTCGCCGCCACCAGGCGTTGCTGGTAGAGCTTGAAGCGCGCCTGCTCGGCCGGCTTCGCCCAGACGCCAAGCAGGCGGTCGAGGCTGTCCTTGCGCCATTCGTAAACCACCAGCAGGCGGTCCGGCGCAAAGCTGATCTGGTGCAGCATCTCCACCGGCACGGCGCTGCCGGCCTGCTCCATCAGCTGCTGCAGCACGCGCCGCAGCAGGCGCTCTGACAACCAGTCGGGCACCGGCAGCCGGCCAAGCCGAAGCCGGCTCACCAGCGGCCAGCCGGGCGCTTCCAGCAACTCGGCGCGCAGGTTCAGCCACGGCCCCGGCCAGGGCAGCGGCAGACGCAGGCTGGCCTCCAGCCCGGCGCTGCCGGCGCGCAAGCGCAGCCGCACGGCCATCGGTCGCACGCTCTGCCCGAGCTGATTGACCAGCAGCTCCAGCTCGCCGGCGCTGAGCCTGGCCACGCGCAGGCCCTCGTGCGGGTCGCGCCGCGGGTCGTTGCGGCTCAGCACGGCGCGGGCGCGTTGTACCTCGGCCGCATTCACTTGCAGCGGGTTGCGCACCAAGGGCTCGGCCTGCAGGCCCAGCAACACGAGGCTGATCACGCCGATCAGGAGCAGGGACAGGAGCAGCAGCAGGCAGCGCACAAGCATTCTCATGCCCGGCAGTCTGCCATCTGCCGGCAGCGGGGCCATGGACAATGCCGCGATGCCCATGGACGACCCCAGTGCCGCGACGCCACGCCTCACCCTCCTGACCCTGGGTCGCGGCGAAGGCTGGCTGGGCATGCGCGCGCATGGCAAGCTGGGGCCGCGCGGCGATCGGCTCAGCCTGCTGCGGCTGGAGGGCCTGGCCGCCGATGACGCGCGCTGGCCGCAGTGGCTGGCGCTGGGCGTGCAGCCGGTGGACCCAGCGATGCTGCAATGGCGCCATCCCGCCCTGGGGCAAGACCTGGCCCCCTGCTGGACCTTGATGCAGGAGGAATTCTTCGGCGACTTCCGGGCCGATACCGTGCCGGCCCTGCAGGCCCAGGGCTGGCAGGTGCAGGTGGCGCCCGGCTTTGCGCATGAAAGCCTGCCCGTCGATGCCTGGCACCTGGACATCGCCGACGAACAGGCGCCGCAGGTCGAAGGCCTGGGCCTGGCGCGCCGCCAGGGCTCCTGGTTGCTGAGTCTGGGCATCGAGGTGGCCGGCGGCGAGCGGCTCGACCTGGCGCCGCTGATCGCCAACCTACTGCGGCGCGACAAGCGCTGGCTGGACGCCAACGCCATCGCCGAGATGGACGACGAGGCCATCGTCAGCCTGCGCGCGCCCGGCGGCCGGCGCGTCCATGCCCTGGCGGGGCCGCTGAAGGCCATCATGGCCGCGCTGCTGGATCTGCTGGGCAGCGCCAAGCTGGGGCAGGCAAGGCTGCGCCTGAACGCCTGGGATGCGACGCGTCTGGCGCTACTCGACGAGGTGCCCGACCACCGCTGGCAGATCCACGGCGATGCCGGCCTGCGCGCCATGGCACGGCGTCTGCTAGCGGTGGGGGCACCGCGCAGCGTGCCCGAGCCGCCCGGCCTGGGCTTGCGCCTGCGGCCCTACCAGCTGCAGGGGCTGGCCTGGCTGCAATACCTGCGCGAGCAGGGCCTGGGCGGCATCCTGGCCGACGAGATGGGCCTGGGCAAGACCGCGCAGGCGCTCGCCCATGTGTGGCTGGAAAAGCTTGCGGGGCGGCTGGACCGGCCGGCCCTGGTGGTGCTGCCCACCTCGCTGCTGTTCAACTGGGCCCAGGAGGCGGCGCGCATCACACCGAGCCTACGCGTCGTCGTGCTGCATGGGCCGGAGCGGGCGGCGCTGTATGCCCAGCTGGGCGAGGCCGATCTGGTGCTGTGCACCTATGGGCTGATGTGGCGCGACCTGCGGCCGCTCTCGGCCCAGCCCTGGCATCTGCTGATACTGGACGAGGCACAGGCGGTGAAGAACGCCCATGCCCGCAGCGCCCGCGCGCTGCGGCGCCTGCAGGTGCGGCACCGCCTGGTGCTGACCGGCACGCCGCTGGAAAACCACCTGGGCGAGCTGTGGGCCCAGTTCGACTTCCTGATGCCGGGCTTTCTGGGCGATGCGCGCGGCTTCGCCCGCATCTGGCGCAAGCCCATCGAGGTGAACGGCGAGGGCCGGCGCGCCCGCCTGCTGGCCGCGCGGGTACGCCCCTTCATCCTGCGCCGGCTCAAGAACGAAGTGGCGGCCGAACTGCCACCGCTGACCCAGCTGGTGCAGCGCGTCAGCCTGCAGGGCAAGCAGAAGCAGCTCTACGAAAGCGTGCGCGTGGGCGCCGACCATATGGTGCGGCGCATCCTGGCGCGCCAGGGCTGGTCGGCGAGCCTGATCTCGGTGCTCGACGCCATGCTCAAGCTGCGCCAGGTCTGCTGCGACCCGCTGCTGCTGAAGGGGGTGCAGATACCGGCCGGCATCGAGCGCGCCAAGCTGGCCTGGCTGCGCGAGCGCGTGCCCGATCTGCTGGCCCAGGGCCGGCGTCTGCTGCTGTTCTCGCAGTTCACCGAAATGCTGGACCTGGTGGAAGCGGAGTTCCAGGCCCTGGGCCTGCCGCTGCTGAAACTCACCGGCGCGACGCCGGCCGCGCAGCGCGGCGCCATCGTGCAACGCTTCCAGGCGCGCGAGGTGCCCTTGCTTCTGGCCAGCCTGAAGGCCGGCGGCGTGGGGCTCAACCTCACCGCGGCCGACACCGTGATCCATATCGACCCCTGGTGGAATCCGGCGGTTGAGGCCCAGGCGAGCGCGCGGGCACACCGCATCGGCCAGGATCAGCCGGTGTTTGTGCACCAGTTGGTGGTGCAGGGCAGTATCGAGGAGCGCATGCTGGAGCTGCAGCAGCGCAAACGGGCCCTGGCCGAAGGTCTGCTGGGCAGCGACGGTGGCGAGGGTCTGGCCAAATTCAGCGCGCCGGAACTGGAGCGCCTGCTGGCACCGCTGGACGAAGCGGAAGAAGCCGATTCAGAATGACAAAGAGCGCCACGAGGGCGCTCTGCGGGGGGCCGAGCGAGGGCTCAGCGCTTGCGGTCGAAACGGATGGCGCGCGCCAGGCTGCGGCGGTCGCAACCGAGGCTGCCGGATTCAAACGCTTCGTGCTTGCGACCCTTGTCCGTGTTCCATTCCGGCATCGGAATGCGACGGGGTTGGGGTTCGGTGCGATGCTGGGACTTCATCATGGCTTGAGACCTTTTGGTAAACGCCCGGGAGCTTCAATCCCGATCCGTTGCCAAGTTCAACGCCAGTGCTGGAAGCTTGGTTGACAACATTTCTTCAAAAATATTCGCACCAGAATGGTGCTAGAACGCGAGCTTGACCCCCAGGCTCAACAGCCGGATACGTGGTCGCTCGGCCTGCTGGGCGAGCGCGGCATGCAGGCTCCAGTCGGGGCCGGCGGCCCAGCGAAGGCCCAGGGCCAGCCAGGGCTTGCTGCGGTCATCGCCAACCCATTCGCCCAGCACATCGACATGGGCTGTGGCCGCGTACTCCAGGGCCACGTTCCAGCTGCGCGTGTCCAGGCCCGCCAAGCGGCTGTGGCTCCAGCCCAGGTTGGCATGGCCGGTCAGGCCGTCAAGCAGGGCCTGGCTCCACACCAGGTTCAGATAGCTGCTGTCGTGCTGCAGCCGCCCGCCCTCGGCACGCTGGGCCTGCACACCCCAGGCCAGGGTCAGGCCCGGCGCCGTGGCCTCACGCACCAGCAAGGCCGTCTTGCCGCCCAGCTGCAGCGTCTGCACGCCCGCGCTGCGCCCGATCCCGAGCGCGGCCTGGCTTTGCGCCCCGAAACCGCAGCCCAGTTGGCTGCCCCAGGCCTGGGTGCTCGGCACGTCGGCCTGACGCTGGCGGGCCGCCAGCCACTCCAGCTCGCAGGCCTGGGGTGCCAGGACGTCGGCGTCTTCGGTCAGCAGGGGGCGCCCGGCCTGCGCCGACATCGCCCCGGCAAGCATCAGCAAGGGAAATAGGTTATTGCGAATCATTTGCATTTATTCTTGCAGCCCGCGCGCCTGGCCAGTTTGCGCGCGATCAAAACCGGCCACGTCGCCTGGGTGCAACGCAGCACCGCTGCCGAGCTTGGGAATTTGGCTAAGCTGCGCCCCATGCCCAGCCGCCCCCACCACCCGGACCCCGCCAGCACCACGCTGGTAGCCTGCCTCTGCGCCGGTTGGTGCCAGCTGTGCGGCAGCTACCACGACACTTTTGCACAGCTGCGCAGTCTGTATCCCCAGTACCGCTTCGTCTGGGTGGACATCGAGGACGATGCCGAGCTGGTGGGCGACCTGGATGTGGAAACCTTCCCCACCCTGCTGGTGGGCGTGGGCGAGGAGCTGCGCTTTTGCGGCCCCCTGACGCCGCAGCTGGCGACCGCCCAGCGGCTGTTGGACTCGCTGCGCGACGCCGGCCCGGCCCGCGACGCCGGCCCCGCCGCCCAGGCCCTGCTCGCGCGCCTGCAACACAGCTGCTGAGCGGGGGGCTTGGCCGGGCTTGCGGCGACAATGCGGGCCTTGCCTGGCTAAGCCGCACCCACATATGACCGTACAACTCAAGACCTCGGTGGCCCGCGCCACCCCCATCATTGCAGTCGACCGCGCCGCCTTCAAGGCGCTGGCGCCCAAGCTGCCCAAGGCGACGCAGAACTGGCTCGCCACCTGCGGCTTCAGCGGCGCACCCGACAGCTTTGCCCTGGTGCCCGGCGCCGACGGCAAGCTGGGCCAGGTGTTCGCCGGCATCGGCCATGTGGCCCATCCCTTTGCGCTGGCGGCCCTGCCCAAGGCCCTGCCCGAGGGCCAGTACCACCTGAGCGAGGAAGGTCTCGCCATCCCGGCCGAGCAGGCCGCCATGTCCTGGGAACTGGGCGCCTACCAGTTCGACCTCTACAAGCCGCGCAGCCGCCCGGCAGCCGTGCTGCTGCTGGCCCCGGGCGCCGAGGCCGAGCGCGGTCTGGCCCTGGCCACCGCCATCAGCGCCACGCGCGATCTGGTCAACACGCCGGCCGAGCACATGGGCCCGGAGGAGCTGGCCCAGGCCGCCGCCCTGGTGGCCAAGCAGCATGGCGCCAAGTTCAAGCAGATCGTCGGTGACGCGCTGCTGAAGCAGAACTTCCCCGCCATCCACGCGGTGGGCCGCGCCGCCACGCGCGCGCCGCGCCTGATCGAGCTGAACTGGGGCAGTGCCAAGCATCCGCTGGTGAGCCTGGTGGGCAAGGGCGTCTGCTTCGACACCGGCGGCCTGGACCTGAAGAGCGCCGAGGGCATGCGTCAGATGAAGAAGGACATGGGCGGCGCCGCCAATGCCCTGGGCCTGGCCGCGCTCATCATGGCGCTGAAGCTGCCGGTGCGCCTGCAGGTATTGATCCCGGCGGTGGAAAACGCCGTGGCCGGCAATGCCTACCGCCCCGGCGATGTGATCAAGACCCGCAAGGGCCTGCACATCGAGATCGGCAACACCGATGCCGAAGGCCGCGTGGTGCTGTCCGACGCCCTGGCCTACGCCAGCGAACACAAGCCCGAGCTCATCATCGACCTGGCCACCCTCACCGGCGCCGCCCGCGTGGCGCTGGGCGCGCAGCTGCCCGCCCTGTTCACCAAGCATATGGACACCGGCCGCGAGCTGGTGGACCTGGGTCTGAAGCTGGACGACCCGCTGTGGCATATGCCGCTGTGGGCGCCCTACCAGGAGGGCATTGCCTCCAGCATCGGCGACATCGTCAACACCGGCCGCAGCGCCCTGGCCGGCGCTATCAATGCGGCGCTGTTCCTCGAGTACTTCGTGCCCGAGCAGCAGGACTGGCTGCACATCGATCTGTTCGCCTGGAACGACCAGGCGCGCGCCGGTCGCCCGGTGGGCGGCGAGGCGCAGACCATCCGCACCCTGCTGGCCTATCTGGAAGAACGCTTCGCATAAACGTGGGCACCCGGCGGCGGGGTACCGCCGCCACCCGCCAAGCGGGTAGCCCGGGCGCCTTGGGGCGGCCCGGCGCCGCCCGGGCTTGCCACTACTTCCCGTCGAGGATCCACTGCGCCGCCCGCTCGGCGATCATCAAGGTCGGCGAGTTGGTGTTGCCGCTGGTGATGGTGGGCATCACGCTCGCATCCACCACGCGCAGGCCGGCCACGCCACGCACGCGCAGGTGCGAGTCCACCACTGCGCTGGTATCGTCAGCGCGGCCCATCTTGCAGGTGCCCACCGGGTGGAAGATGGTGGTGGCGATGTCGCCGGCCAGGCGTGCCAGGTCCGCATCGCTCTGGAATTGCACGCCGGGCTTGTACTCCTCGGGCTGGTAGCGCGCCAGCGCCGGCTGGGCCACGATGCGGCGCGTCAGGCGCAGGCTCTCGGCGGCAATGCGCCGATCCTCGTCGGTGCTGAGGTAGTTGGGCGCAATCAGCGGCGCCATGGCCGGATCGGCCGACTGGATCTGCACCGTGCCACGGCTCGTCGGATTGAGATTGCAGACGCTGGCGGTGATGGCATTGAAGCTGTGCAACGGCTCGCCAAAGGCATCCAGCGAAAGCGGCTGCACGTGGTACTCCAGATCGGGCCAGGCCTTGTCGGGCGAGCTGCGCGTGAAGGCGCCCAGCTGCGAGGGCGCCATGCTCATCGGCCCGCTGCGCCTGAACACATATTCCATGCCGATCTTGGCCTTGCCCCACCAGCTGTTCGCCAGAGTGTTCAGGGTCTTGGTGCCCTGCACCTTGAAGACCGCGCGGATCTGCAGATGGTCCTGCAGATTGGCGCCCACGCCCTCCAGCGCCTGCTGCACGGCGATGCCATGGCGCTGCAGCAGCGCGGCCGGGCCCAGGCCCGAGAGCTGCAGGATCTGCGGCGAGCCGATCGCGCCGGCGGCCAGCAGCAGCTCGCCGCCGGGATTGAGCTTCACCGTCTCAAGCCCATGCGGGGTGCGCACCTCGGCGCCGCTGCAGCGCAGCTGGCCGTCCTCGCGCTGCAGTGTGAGCCGCTGCACCTGGGCGCCGGTCCAGAGCTCGAAGTTGGGCCGGCCCAGGCAGGTGGGGCGCAAAAAGGCCTTGGCGGTGTTCCAACGCCAGCCGGCGCGCTGGTTCACCTCGAAATAGCCCACGCCCTCGTTCGTGCCCCGGTTGAAGTCGTCGGTGGCCGGGATGCCGGCCTGGGTGGCCGCCTGGGCAAAGGCGTCCAGCACCTCCCAGCGCAGGCGCTGGCGCTCCACCCGCCATTCGCCGCCATGGCCGTGCAGGGCCTTGAATGCATCGCTCACGCCCTGGGCCGCATCCAGGCGCCAATGGTTCTCGTGCTTCTTGAAGTGCGGCAAGACCTGACCCCATTGCCAGGCCGCGTCGCCGCTGGCCTCGGCCCAGGCGTCGTAGTCGCGCGCCTGGCCGCGCATATAGATCATGCCGTTGATGCTGGAGCAGCCGCCCAGCACCTTGCCGCGCGGGTAGCGCAGGCGGCGCCCGTTCAGGCCCGCGTCGGCCTCGGTCTGGTAGAGCCAGTCGGTGCGCGGATTGCCGATGCAGTACAGATAGCCAACCGGGATGTGGATCCAGTGGTAGTCGTCCTTGCCGCCGGCCTCCAGCAGCAGCACGCGCTTGGACGGATCGGCCGAGAGCCGGTTGGCCAGCAGACAACCGGCCGTGCCGGCACCGACGATGATGTAGTCGAAGCTCATGGCAGCATGCTGGCCCAGCGGCCGGGCTTGGGCAAGCGCAAAGCTACTTACTCGGCCACGCCGGTGCGCTGCGCGATCAGCTCGAGAGATGCGTGGCCAGCACCGGGAAGAGCTTCACCAGGCCGTCGGCCAGCAGCTCTACCGCCAGCGCCGCCAGGATCAGGCCCATCAGCCGGGTCATGATGTTGATGCCGGTCTGGCCCAGCACGCGCGCGATGCGGCCGGAGGCCGAGAACACCGCATAGGTCACCAGGCCCACCACCACGCCATAGCCCACCAGCACCGCCAGCTCCCACCAGTGGCGCGTCTTCTCGGCGTAGATCACCATGGTGGAAATGGTGGCCGGGCCGGTCAGCAGCGGGATGGTGAGCGGCACCACCGCGATGCTGGCGCCGGCATCGACCTTGCTGGAGCCCTCGCTGACGTCGGTCTGGCGCGCCTCGGCCGGCTGGGCGTTGAGCATCTGCAGCGAGCTGATCAGGAGCAGGGTGCCGCCGCCCACCTGGAAGGAGGGCAGGGTGATGCTGAAGAACTCGATCACCTTGAGGCCCGCCACCGCGCTCACCGCGATCACCACAAAGGCCGAGAAGGCGCTCACGCGGATGGTGTGCTGGCGCTGTTCCTTGGTGAAGGTCTGGGTGAAGTGGATGAAGAAGGGCACCACCCCGATCGGATTGACGATGGCGAGCAGCGCGACCAGGGGCTTGTAGATGTCCATGGGGCTTGATGTTATGCGCTGGCCAGCCCGCGCAGGTAGGCCAATCCCTGAGCGGCGCGCGGGCCGTACCAGCTCAGCAGCTCGCCATCCACCAGCTGCACCCGCGCCTGCGGGCACAGGGCCTGCGCCTCGGCCAGGTGCTCGGCGCCGAAGCGATAGGGTTCGGAGCTCAGCAGCACGCGCTCGATCTGCGCCAACCAGGGCTCGTCGCCCTGCAGCACCGGATAGCGCGCCGCGCCCTGCTCGCCGCCCAGGGCATCGGGCCAGGTCTGCCAGCCCACCTGGGCCAACATGCGGGCGATGTAGGTGTCGCGCGCCACCGTCATCCAGGGCGCGCGCCAGATCAGATACAGCACCCGCCGGCGCGGCCAATCGGTGGCGGCGCAGGCGGCCAGCTCCTGCCGCAGGCCCGTCGCCAGCGCCTCGGCGCGTTCATCCACCTCGGGCAGATGGCCGAAGGCGGCACGCATCTGCGCCAGCAGTGCGAGGTTGTCGGCCGGGCCCTGCGGATGCGTGACCAGCACCTGCGGCACGAACTCGCGCAGCGCCTCGGCGGTCTCCAGCCGGTTCTCGTCCACATTGACGATCACATGGCTGGGCGCGAGCCGGCGCAGCTTGGCCAGGTTCACGTCCTTGGTGCCGCCCACCTTGGGCACGGCGGACAGGGCAGCGGCGGGATGGATGCAGAAGCCGGTGCGGGCCACCAGATACGGGCCCAGGCCCAGGGCCACCAGCAGCTCGGTGATCGAGGGCACCAGGCTGGCGATGCGCGGCGCCCCCTGCGCCATGCTCAGACGCCCTGCTCGTCCCATGGCGTCTCGTTGAGGGCCAGGTAGACGGCGCAGCAGCCGCGCAGATAGATCAGGGCGGGCAGCACCAGGGCCAGCGCAAACACCGCGCCGCCGCCCACCATGGCCGCCTGGCCGGCGGGCGTGACCGTCACCGGCGCACCCGCCGAGCCCAGAGCGCGCAGGCCATAGCCGAACAGCCCGGCCATGAACTGCTGCGGCGGCACCTGCACCCCCGCCGCCCAGGGCGAGATCAGGGCCATGCTGCGGCCGCCGGCCATCACCACAAAGCTCACCAGCGCGCTCACCAGGGCGGTGAGGGCCAGCACGCCGGCCATCAGCACGGCCGCCTCCAGCAGGCGATGGCGCAGCAGCCGGCCATGCATGCGCAAGGTGTTCTCCACGCCCTGGTCGGCCCAGATCGAGGGGCCGGTGAGCGGCCCCACCAGCACCGTCACCGCCAGGCCCGCCACGCCCAGCAGCAGCACGCCGGCCGGCACCAGCAGGGTGAACCAGTAAAGGCCCACGCCGGGCAGGCGCACCAGCCACAGCGCCGCCAGCAGCAAGCCAAGCACCAGCGCGGCGCCCAGCAGCAGCAGCAGCAGATTGACCAGCACGCGCGCCGCCGCACCCAGCGCCGCGGGCATGGCGTCCTGCACATCGCGGATCGGCCGCCCCAGGGCCTGGTCCATCAGCAGCAGGCCGGTGAGGTTGACACCGTAAAAGGCGACAAGCACCGCGCTCACCCCCCATACCAGGCCCCAGGCGCCGTCGCTGCGGGCCAGCGCCGCCTCGGCCATCGCCAGCAGCAGGCCGGCAAAGCAGAAGCTGCTCAGCAGGGCGTAGAGCGCCGGGCCGTTGCGCACGGCCTCCACGCTGGCGAACACCCGGTTCAGGGCGTGCAGGGAGAGTTTTTGCATGTGGCCGGCATGATAGCGAGGCCCCAGCCCGCGCCAGGGCGGCGCCCGCGCCCAGCGTGGGCCCGATTTACGGGTTTTCCTCAGAAGCTGAAAAACAACACTCAGCCTTGGGCGCTTTACGGATCACTGGATCTCTCACCCATAATCGTTTACCTGTGTTCGGACGCCGCGCCTTCGCTTGAATGGTTCACGATGGGTTGAAGCTCCACATGGTTATTTGGTATTGAAAGGGCTTCCCCATGGGAAACAAGCTTTACGTAGGCAACCTCGCCTACAGCGTCCGTGACGAATCGCTGCAAGAAGCATTCGGTCAATTTGGCACCGTGACCTCGGCCAAGGTCATGATGGACCGCGAAACCGGCCGTTCCAAGGGCTTCGGCTTCGTGGAAATGGGTTCGGACGCCGAGGCGCAAAGCGCCATCAACGGCATGAACGGCCAGGCTCTGGAAGGCCGTGCGATCGTGGTGAACGAAGCACGTCCTCGTGAAGAGCGTCCGGGTGGCTTCGGCGGCGGCGGCCGTTCCGGCGGCGGCGGCTTCGGCGGCGGCGG
>Ga0207973_100089_pt1 | contig 55349 bp, 46 predicted proteins | sample LakWasMe82_HOW10_2_FD_183908 | JGI IMG/M metagenome (GOLD analysis project Ga0207973, IMG submission 183908) | Freshwater sediment methanotrophic microbial communities from Lake Washington under simulated oxygen tension - Sediment Metagenome... | ecosystem: Environmental > Aquatic > Freshwater >... | reverse complement strand
CGCCTCGGCCGAGAGCTGCGGCTTGCCACCCTTCTCGCCCTTGGCGGCATCGCTGTCGGGGAACATGCGGAAGCTGGTGTTCATGACGATCTGGGCCACGCGCGGCACCAGCGCATGCATCAGCTCGCCGGTGATGCCCAGCCGGGTGGCGATGCGCACCGGCTTGCTGATGCAGGCCTGGGCGATCATGTCGGCCGCTTCCTCGGGCGCCAGCGTCGGCACGTTGTTGTAGATCTTGGTGGGCGCGATCATGGGCGTGCGCACCAGCGGCATGTTGATGGTGGTGAAGGTGATGCCCAGATCCGCGTACTCGCTGGAGGCGCAGCGCGTCCAGGCGTCCAGCGCCGCCTTGGAAGCCACATAGGCCGAGAAGCGCGGCGCGTTGGTGAGCACGCCGATGCTGGAGATATTCACCACATGACCCTTGCGCTTGGCCACCATGCCGGGCAAGAGGCCCATGGTGACACGCAGGCAACCAAAATAGTTCAGCTGCATGGTGCGCTCGAAGTCGTGAAAACGGTCGTAGCTGCTCTCGATGGCACGGCGGATCGAGCGGCCGGCGTTGTTGATGAGGAAGTCGATGCCGCCGAAGTTCTCGTTGATCCAGGCCACCATGGCGGCGCAACTCTCCTCGTTGGCGATGTCGGCCGAGAAGCTGTGCACCTGCGCCTCCTTGCCGGCGGCGGCCTTGATCTCCTTCACCGCCTCGGCCAGCTTGACCTCGTCGCGCGCGCAGATCAGGGTGATGGCGCCGGCCTCGGCGAACTTGATCGCCGCCGCCAGGCCGATGCCCGAGGAGCCGCCCGTCACCAGCACCACCTTGCCGGCCACCGTGCCCTTGAGGCTGCGGTCGATCAGCACGTCCGGGTCGAGATGGCGCTCCCAGTAGTCCCACAGGCGCCAGGCGTAATCCTTCAGATTCGGACAGGCCACACCGGAGCCCTTGAGGGCCGCCTCGGTCTCGCGGCAGTCGAAGCGGGTCGGGTAGTTGATGAAGGTGAGCATGTCCTCGGGCAGGCCCAGGTCCTTCATCACCGCGTTGCGGATGCGGCGCACCGGCGCCAGCGCCATCAGGCCCTTCTTCACGCTCTTGGGGATGAAGCCCAGCAGCGCGGCGTTGACGAACAGATTCATCTTCGGCGCATGCGCGGCCTTGGAGAAGATGTCCAGCACGTCGCCGACGCGGTAGCCCACCGGGTCCACCAGGTGGAAGCAGCCGCCGCTCTTCTTCTGCTGGTGGCTGATGTGGTCCAGCGCATCCACGACGAAGTCCACCGGCACGATGTTGACGCGCCCGCCCTCCAGGCCGATCGAGGGCATCCAGGGCGGCAGGATCTGGCGCAGGCGCTGGATCGGCTTGAAGAAGTAATAGGGGCCGTCGATCTTGTCCATCTGGCCGGTCGTGGAGTCGCCCACCACCATCGCCGGGCGGTACACCGTCCAGGGCTTCTTGCACTCCTTGCGCACGATCTTCTCGCTCTCGTGCTTGGTGCTGAAGTAGGGGTGATCGAGGTTCTCGGCCTCGTCAAACATGTCCTCGCGGAACACGCCCTCGTAGAGGCCGGCGGCGGCGATCGAGCTCACATGGTGGACATGGCCGGCATCGATGGCCTGGGCAAACTCCACCATGCTGCGGGTGCCGTCGATATTGGCCCGGATCTGGCTTTCCTCGTCGGCCTTGAGGTCGTAAACCGCGGCGAGGTGGTAGACATGGTCGATGTTGCCCTTCAGCGCCTTGATCTGCTCGGCGCTCACGCCCAGCTTCTTGGCGGTGAGATCGCCATAGACCGGAATCGCGCGGGTCTTGGCCACGCCCCAGTACTCCAGCAGTTCGGGCAGCTTCTCGGCGCTCTCCTGGCGCAGCAGGAAGTACACCGTGCTGCCGCGGCGTGTGAGCAATTTCTTGACCAAACGCTTGCCGATGAAGCCGGTGGCACCCGTGACGAAGTACTGCATGCTGTCTCCTGATCTGTTGGACTGTCTTACCCTGGATGATCGCTCTGATTCTTGTCGATTCCGCGGGCGCGCCTGCTGCGCGCTTTCCCCAAGCCGCCGCTGGATAGAGGCCACGCACTAGCTTTGCGCGCCCAATCCGCGAGCGCCGGCCCTATAGTGAAGCCTGCACACCGCGCATCAAGCGCCCGGTGGCGCCACCCCATCAAAGGACTCACTCATGGTCAAGAAGCTGCAAAAACTCGCCGCCAAGAAGAAGCCTGCCGCCGGCAATGGCTTCGCCGATGCCTTGGGCGGTGCCCTGCCCGCCGGCCTGCTGGACAACCACCTCGCGCAGGCGGTGAAGGACTCGGCGCAACAGATCTGGGCCGCCGGCCTGGGCGCGTTCTCCAAGGCGCAGGGTGAAGGCGGCAAGGTGTTCGAAGCGCTCGTCAAGGAGGGCCTGAACTTGCAGAAGAAAACCCAATCCGCCGCTGAGACCAAGCTCAGCGCCGTGGCCAGCAAGGTCACCGGCATGGCCGGCGATGTCGGCGCCAAGGCCGGCCAGCACTGGGACAAGCTGGAGTCCATCTTCGAGGAGCGCGTGGCGCGCGCGCTGAACCGCCTGGGCGTGCCCAGCGCCAAGGACATCGACTCGCTGATCGCCCGCATCGACGCGCTCAGCGTGGCGGTCGGCGTAGCACCGGCCAAGAAGGCTGCCGCGCCGAAGAAGGCCGCTGCCAAGCCCGCCGCCAAGAAGGTGGCCGCCAAGGCGCCTGCCAAGAAGGCCGCCGCTAAAACGCCGATGAAGGCGCCGACGAAGGCCGCGGCAAAGGCCCCGGCGAAAGCGGTCGTGAAGGCCGCCGCCAAGAAGGCCGTCGCGAAGAAGACCGCGCCCGCCGCCGAGGCCGCCAGCCCGCAAGCCTGAAGCAGCAGCCCCTCGAGTCCCGTAGTACCGCATGCCCAGCCGCCGCTCCGCCCGCCCGCCTCGCGTTGCCGACAAGACGAAGGAAACAAAGGCGCGCATCGGTCTGGCATTGGCGGGTGGCGGGCCGCTGGGGGCGATCTACGAGATCGGCGCGCTCTGCGCCATCGAGGAGGCGGTCGAAGGCCTGGACTTCACCGCCTGCGACAGCTACATCGGCGTCAGCGCCGGCGGCTTCATCGCGGCCGGCCTGATCAATGGCTTGACCCCGCACCAGCTCTGCGCGGCCTTCATCGAGAACAGCCTGGAGCCGCCCGACAGCTTCGACCCCACGGTGCTGCTGCACCCGGCCTGGGACGAATACCTGGCGCGCCTGCGCAAGCTGCCGCGCCTGGTGGGCGGCGCGATCTGGCAGACCGCCGTGCAGGGCCGCTCGCTGCTGGGCGCCTTCGAGCGCCTCGGCCGCGCCCTGCCCACCGGCCTGCTCTCGGGCGACGCGCTGGCCGCGCAACTGCACAAGCAGTTCAGCCTGCCCGGCCGCAGCGACGATTTCCGCGCCCTCAAGCACCGCCTGGTGCTGGTGGCCACCGATCTGGACAGCGGCGAATCGATTCCGTTCGGCATGCCGGGGTTCGACCATGTGCCGATCTCGCGCGCGGTGCAGGCCAGCGCCGCCCTGCCGGGGTTGTTCCCGCCGGTGGAGATTGGCGGCCGCCATTACGTGGACGGCGCGCTGAAGAAGACCATCCACGCCTCGGTGCTGCTGGAGGAGGGGCTGGATCTGCTGATCTGCCTGAATCCGCTCGTGCCCTACGAATCCAACCCCCAGGCCGCGGGGTCAGGTTTTGCCAAGAGGGCCAGGATTCCGCGCCTGGTGGACGGCGGCCTGCCGGTGGTGCTGAGCCAGACCCTGCGCTCGCTGATCCACTCGCGCCTGGAGCTGGGCATGAAGGGCTACGCGCGCAGCCACCCCGAGACCGACATCCTGCTGTTCGAGCCCGACCACCGCGACGCCGAGTTGTTCTTGGCCAATACCTTCAGCTATGCGCAGCGCCGCCATCTGGCCGAGCATGCCTACCAGACCACGCGCGCCAAGCTGCTGGAACGCGCGCCCGAGCTGGGCGAGACCCTGGCCGGCCATGGCCTGCGCCTGCGCACCGCCATGCTGCTGGACAACGAACGCCGCCTGCTGCCACCCGAACTGCCCGGCGCCGGCCGCACCGCGCGCGCGCTGGTGCGGCTGGACCGCGCCCTCAGCAGCCTGGAAGCGCGCTACCTGCCTCAGCCAGCGTGATGCAGATCACGAACGCCCTCCGAAGCCCCAGCACATGAGGGGCTGCCGAGCGCGGCGCCGCACAGCAGAATTCAAACCAAGGCAGCCGAACAAGCAAGGCCGTCGTTGAGGAAGAAGGCACTCGAGGAGTAGAGACCAAGAGCGCTGCACAAGGCACCAGGGCGAAAGCCCTCGGTGCCTTGTTTGCTTTTACTCAGACCCTCAGAGATAGCGGCTCTGCAGATGGGCCTTGAAGTGTGCCGGGTTGAGCGTCTCGCCGCTGGCGCGCTGCACCAGCTCGGGGGTCTCGTAGCGGCTGCCCTGGCTCCAGATCTTGGCGTTCAGCCAGTCGAACACGGCGCTCAGCTCGCCGCGCGCGATGCGCGCGTCCAGGTCCGGCATCTCGCGGCGCATCGCCGCGAACCATTGCGCCGCATACATGGCGCCCAGGGTGTAGCAGGGGAAGTAGCCGAACAGGCCGCCGCCCCAGTGCACGTCCTGCATGCAGCCATCCTTGTAGTTGCCGCGCGTGTCCAGGCCCAGCAGCTCCATCATCTTGGCGTCCCACAGCGCCGGGATGTCGTCCACCTCGATCTGGCCCTCGATGAGCGGGCGCTCGATCTCGTAGCGCAGGATCACATGCGCCGGGTAGGTCACCTCGTCGGCGTCCACGCGGATATAGCCCGGGTGCACGCGCGTCAGCAGGCGGTGCAGATTGCCCTCCTCGAAGGCCGGCTGGTCGCCCAGATGCTTCACCAGCAGGGGGCGCAGCAGGCTTGCAAAGGCCGGGTGGCTGCCCAGCTGCATCTCGAAGGACAGGCTCTGGCTCTCGTGCAGGCCCATCGAGCGCGCGTTGGCGATCGGTTGGCCCAGCCAGTCGCGGCGCAGGTTCTGCTCGTAGCGGCCATGGCCGGTCTCGTGGATGGTGCCCATCAGGCTCTGCATGAAGCTGTCTTCACGGTAGCGCGTGGTCATGCGCACGTCCTCGGGCACGCCGCCGCAGAAGGGATGGGCGCTCTCGTCCAGGCGGCCGGCCTCGAAGTCGAAGCCCATCAGCTGCATCGCGTCATGGCCCAGCGCGCGCTGCGCCGCCTTGGAGAAGGGGCCCACCGGCTGGAGCGTGGTTTCCCGGGCCTGCTTGGCCTGCACATCCTTGATCAGGCCGGGCAGCCAGCTGCGCAGGTCGCCGAACACGCGGTCCACCTCGGCGGCGCGCATGCCGGGCTCGTACTGGTCCATCAGCGCGTCGTACAGGCCCAGGCCGCTGCTGTCGGCCAGGAACTTGGCCTCCTCGCGGTGCAGGCGCACCACCTCGCGCAGGTTTTCCACATAGCCGGCCCAGTCGTTGGCGGGGCGCTGGCTGCGCCAGGCATGCTCGCAGCGCGAGTTGGCCAGCGACTTGGCCTCCACCAGGGCCTGCGGCAGCGCGTTGGAGGCACGCCAGGCGCGCAGCATCTCGCGCAGATTGGCGCGCTGCACCTCGTCCAGCGCCTCGCCCTCGGCGCGCGCCAGCAATTCCTTGAGGGCGCCATCGGTGGCCAGCTGGTGCAGCAGGCCGCCCATCTCGGCCAGCGCCAGCGAGCGCGCCTCGTTGCCCTTGGCGGGCATGTTGGCGGACTGGTCCCAGGAGGCGATGGACTGCAGATGGGCGAGGCGGTGCTGGCGCTCGTGGCGGCGGCAGAGGTCGTCGTAAGCGGTGGTCGTGCTCATGATGGTGAGGGCGTTGAAGGTGGCGGCATTGTGTCGCCTGGCGCCGGGGGCGGACAAAGGCCACCCAAGCGGGGGAGCTCTCAGGCGTGAATTTGCCCGGGGAAAAACCACAGCAGGCCCACCGTCATCACCACATAGCGCAGCAACTTGCCCAGCGCCATATAGGCCAGGCTGGGCCAGAAGGGCATGCGCAGCCAGCCCGCCACCGCGCACAGCGGGTCGCCCACCAGGGGCAGCCAGCTGAGCAGACAGGCCTTGGGGCCGAAGCGCTCCAGCCAGCGCAGCGCGCGGGCATGCGGCGGCGCATGGTGGGCGCGGTGCTCGTAGGCGCGCTCGGCGCCATAGCCCATCGCCCAGGTGACGGCGCCGCCCAGGGTGTTGCCCAGCGTGGCCACCGCGATGGCCGGCCACAACAGGCTGGGGTTGAGCTTGACCAGGCCGAACACCGCCGGCTCCGAGCCCAGCGGCAGCAGGGTGGCGGAGATGAAGGACACGATGAAGATCGCCGCCAGCCCCAGGCGCGGCAGCGCCAGCGCTGTCAACATCGCGAAAACCAGCTGTTCCAACCAAGCTTCCATCCCTAAGATTATGGGTGGCAGCCATGCCATGCCTGTAAGACCTTGCACTTGTGCCCTGCCCGCGCGGCGGCCAGAGTCGGGAGCCTGGGGCAAGGGGAGTCAAAGCAGTGCGCCAGGGCTGCCGCAGCAAGCGGCGGCACCACAAGAGCGACGTTGACGGTGAGGTCGGGTATGTTGGGGTCCAAAGTGTCGGGCGTAGGCTGGCTGTCGAGGCTGGCCCTGGCCGCTGCTGCCGCGCTGGCGCAAGCACCGGCGGCGGCGCAAGCCATCGAAAACTGCAAGGTCTTGCAGGCCTCGGGCAATCCGCAGTACCCGCCCTATCTGTGGCGCGACCCGGAAGACGAGAGCCGCCTGATCGGCGCCAATACCGAGTTGATGCAGTGGCTGGCCAAGGAGATCGCCATCCCCATCGAGGTACGCTATGTCGGCCCCTGGGGCCGTGTGCAGGAAGAAACCCGCGCCGGCAAGCTGGACCTGATCGCCGGGGCCTTCTTCACCCAGCCGCGCACCGAGTACATGGATTACTTCCACCCGGCCTTCCGCGAGACCCGCTCGGTGATCTGGGCCCGCAAGGGCGCCAAGTTCAATTACCGCCGCTGGGGCGATCTGGTCGGCCTGCAGGGCGTGACGGTGATCAACAACAGCTTCGGCGAGGAGTTCGACCGCTACGCCAAGGAGACGCTCAAGATCACCCAGGTGGCCAGCCTGGAGCAGGCGATCCAGATCCTGCAGCGCGGCCGCGCCGACTACCTGGTCTATGAGGACAGCCCCGGCGAGGCCTTCCTGGCCAAGATGGGCATTGCCGACATCAAGCAGCTCGCGCCCCCGGTAGCGAACGAGAACCTCTATCTGACGCTCTCGCACCGATCGGCCTGCAACACGCCCGAGCTGCGCGGCCGGCTGGCGCGTGCGCTCTACAAGCTCGCGCGCGATCCCAAGCTGATGAACGGCCTGATCGACAAGAGCATCCAGCTCTGGCGCAAGCAGAACCAGGCGCCGTAGTGCCGCGCAGCGGGCGCGCGGCGAGCGGGCCGCGAGGGGCCGCGGGGAAGGTATACTCCTGCCTCATTTTTGAGCAATCGCATCGATTGCCACGCCCGGCCCTCCCCCATGTCCTCCCCCCTGCGCATCGGCCCCTACGCGTTGCCGAACCGGCTCTTCGTCGCCCCCATGGCGGGTGTGACCGATCGGCCGTTTCGCCAGCTGTGCCGCCGCATGGGCGCGGGCTATGCGGTGAGCGAGATGGTGACCTCGCGCAAGGACTTGTGGAACAGCCTGAAGACCTCGCGCCGCGCCAACCATGAGGGCGAGGCGGCGCCGATCGCGGTGCAGATCGCCGGCACCGATGCCGCCATGATGGCCGAGGCCGCGGCCTACAACATCGACCGCGGCGCCCAGATCATCGACATCAATATGGGCTGCCCGGCCAAGAAGGTGTGCAACAAATGGGCCGGCTCGGCCCTGATGCAGAACGAGCCGCTGGCGCTGGAAATCATCGAGGCGGTGGTGCGTGCCGCCCAGCCGCATGGCGTGCCGGTGACGCTGAAGATGCGCACCGGCTGGTGCGAGACCGAGAAGAACGCGCTGCTGCTGGCGCGCGCCGCCGAGGCCGCCGGCGTGGCCATGGTGACGGTGCATGGCCGCACCCGCGAGCAGGGCTACAAGGGCTTTGCCGAATACGACACGGTGGCCGCGGTGAAGGCGGCGCTGGCGATCCCGGTGGTGGCCAACGGCGACATCGACTCGCCCGCCAAGGCCGCCCAGGTGCTGGCCCATACCGGCGCCGACGCCATCATGGTGGGCCGCGCCGCCCAGGGCCGGCCCTGGATCTTTGCCGAGATCGCCCATTACCTGGCCACCGGCGCGGAGCTGGCGGCGCCACGCGTGCAGGACGCCCAGGCCTGGCTGCTCGAGCACCTGCACGACCATTACAGCCTCTATGGCGAGCTGACCGGCATGCGCACCGCGCGCAAGCACATCGGCTGGGCCCTGCGCGGCCTGCCCGGCGGCGAGGCCTTCCGCCAGCACATGAACACGCTGCAGAGCTGCGAGGCACAGATCGCGGCCATGCGCGCCTGGTTCGGCGCCCTCGCCGAGCAGCACGAACGCCTGCCGTATCTGCCCGCGCATGCCTTGACGGCTGACGCGGCCAACGACGCCTACGACGACACCTCAGAAGAACCCGCATGACGCCCAAACCGATTGAAACCTGCGTGCGCGAGAACCTGGAAGCCTATTTCCGCGACCTGGACGGCGAAGAGCCGCATTCCATGCACGAGATGCTGATCAAGCTGGTGGAGAAGCCCTTGCTGGAGGTGGTGATGCAGCACGCCGACGGCAACCAGAGCAAGGCCGCCGAATGGCTGGGCATCAACCGCAACACCTTGCGCCGCAAGCTCAGCGACCACCAGATGCTGTAAGCCAGCCCTGCGGCAACGAACCGAATCACAACCTAGCGAGCCCACCATGTCTCAACTGACCGCCCTGATCTCCGTCTCCGACAAGACCGGCATCCTCGAATTCGCCCGGGAGCTGCACGCCCTGAACGTGCGCCTGCTCTCCACCGGCGGCACCGCCAAGCTGCTGGCCGATGCCGGCCTGCCGGTCACCGAGGTGGCCGAGCACACCGGCTTCCCCGAGATGCTGGACGGCCGCGTCAAGACCCTGCACCCCAAGATCCACGGCGGCCTGCTGGCGCGCCGTGATCTGCCCGAGCACATGGCCGCGGCGGCCCTGCACGGCATCGCCATGATCGACATCCTGGCGGTCAATCTCTACCCCTTCGAGGCCACCGTGGCCAAGCCCGGCTGCACGCTGGAAGACGCGATCGAGAACATCGACATCGGCGGCCCGGCGATGGTGCGCAGCGCCGCCAAGAACTGGAAGGACGTCACCGTGCTGACCGACGCCGGCCAGTACGCGGGCGTGCTGGCCGAGCTGAAGAGCGCGGGCAAGACCAGCGACAAGACCCGCTTCGCCTGCAGCGTGGCCGCCTTCAACCGCATCGCCCAGTACGACGCCGCCATCAGCAACTACCTGAGCGCGCGCCAGGACGACGGCAGCCTGTCGGAGTATCCCGGCCAGATGAACAGCTGCTTCGTCAAGGTGCAGGACCTGCGCTATGGCGAGAACTCGCACCAGAGCGCCGCGCTCTACCGCGACCTCTTCCCCGCCCCCGGCTCGCTCGTTTCGGCCAAGCAGCTGCAGGGCAAGGAGCTGAGCTACAACAACATCGCCGATGCCGACGCCGCCTGGGAATGCGTGAAGGCCTTCGAGGCCCCCGCCTGCGTCATCATCAAGCATGCCAACCCCTGCGGCGTGGCGGTGGGCGCGGATGCGGCCGAGGCCTACGGCAAGGCCTTCAAGACCGACCCCACCAGCGCCTTCGGCGGCATCATCGCCTTCAACCGCCCGGTGGACGGCGCGGCCGCGCAGCTGGTCTCCAAGCAGTTCGTCGAGGTGCTGATGGCCCCCGCCTTCACCGATGAAGCGCGCGCCATCTTCGCCGGCAAGGTGAACGTGCGCCTGCTCGAGATCGCCCTGCCCCCGGGCGGCGACACCCCCTGGCTGCAGGGCCGCAACGCGATGGACAGCAAGCGCGTGGGCTCGGGCATCCTCTTGCAGACCGCCGACAACCATTTCCTCAAGGCCGCCGACCTGAAGGTGGTGACCACCAAGCAGCCGACCGCGCAGGAACTGCAGGACCTGCTGTTCGCCTGGACCGTGGCCCAGTACGTGAAGAGCAATGCGATCGTGTTCTGCGCCGGTGGCATGACGCTGGGCGTGGGCGCCGGCCAGATGAGCCGCATCGACTCGGCCCGCATCGCCAGCATCAAGGCCGAGAACGCCGGTCTCACGCTGAAGGGCTCGGCCGTCGCCAGCGACGCCTTCTTCCCCTTCCGTGACGGCCTGGACGTGGTGGTCGACGCCGGCGCCACCAGCGTGATCCAGCCAGGTGGCTCGATGCGCGACGACGAGGTGATCGCCGCCGCCAACGAACGCGGCATCGCGATGGTGTTCTCGGGGGTGCGCCACTTCCGCCACTGAGTGCGGAGCAAGCACAGGCCCTGCGGCCTGTGCGCCCCCCGCGACTAGACGCACCCCTCTATCTCAGGGACTACACGCTGGTTACATCTCTCTTCTGCGGTTAGCCTCGGGCGAACCCCAAGGAGACGACGAGATGGACCAGTCCCTGCAAGAACGCCTGCACCTGGCTCTGGAGCAGCAGCGCGCGGCCTTCCGCGCCGAGATGATGCCCAGCCTGGCGGTGCGCAAGGACCGCCTGCAGCGCGTCCGGGCCATGACGGCCAAGTATGAGGAAGAGCTGGCGGCAGCGATCTCGCAGGATTTCGGCAACCGGGCGCGCCAGGAGACCCTGCTGGCCGATGTCTTCACCGTCGAGTCCGGCGCCAAGCACGCGCTGCGCCATCTGCGCCGCTGGATGAAGCCCAAGCGCGTGCCCACCGCCCTGCACTTCCTGCCGGCCAGCAACCGCCTGATGCCGCAACCGCTGGGCGTGGTGGGCGTGCTCTCGCCCTGGAACTACCCCTATTACCTGGCCATGGCCCCGGCCATGGCGGCGCTGGCCGCGGGCAACCGCGTGATGATCAAGCCCTCGGAGCTGACACCCGCCACCTCGGCCCTGATGGCCAGGATGGTGGCCGAGTTCTTCAAGCCCGAGGAAATGCAGGTCATCACCGGCGATGCCGAGGTCGGCCGCGCCTTCAGCCACCTGCCCTTCGACCACCTGTTCTTCACCGGCTCCACCGCGGTGGGCCGGCTGGTGGCGCAGGCCGCCGCGCAACACCTGACCCCGGTGACGCTGGAGCTGGGCGGCAAGTCGCCCGCCCTGGTCGACCCCTCCTGCGACCTCAAGCTGACGGCCCAGCGCCTGGCCTTCGGCATGCTGCTCAACGCCGGCCAGACCTGCGTGGCCCCCGACTACGCCCTGGTGCCCAGGGCCCTGGTCCAGCCCCTGGTGGCCGAGCTGACGGCCGCGGTGCGCCGCCTCTATCCGACCCTGGATGCCAACCCCGACTACACCAGCATCGCCACCGAGCGCCACCATGCGCGCCTGCTGGCCCTGCTGGCCGATGCCAAGGCGCGCGGCGCACAGCTGATCACCACGCACGAGGAGCAGGTCAGCGGCCGCAAGCTGGTGCCGCACATCCTGCTGGGCGTGACGCCCGAGATGACGGTGATGCAGGACGAGATCTTCGGACCGCTGCTGCCGATCGTGCCCTACGACTCGCTGGACGAGGCGCTCGCCTTCATCAACCGCATGGACCGCCCGCTGGCGCTCTACTGGTTCGGCCGCGACGCCGCGGTGCAGCAGCGCGTGCTGGAGCAGACCCATGCCGGCGGCGTCACCATCAACGACTGCATCTGGCACCTGGGCCAGGAAGACCAGCCCTTCGGCGGCGTCGGTGCCAGCGGCATCGGCTCCTACCATGGCGACTGGGGCTTCCGCACCTTCAGCAAGGAAAAGCCCGTCTTCATCCAGTCGGCCTTTGCCGGCACCAAGCTGTTCTATCCTCCCTACGGCAAGACCTTCGAACGCCTGCTGGGCCTGTTGAAAAAGATTGTCTGATGATGACGCCATGAAAAGACGCAGCCTTCTCAAGCTGGGCATCGCCTCCGGCGTGGTGCTGGCGGTGGCCGGCGGCAGCCTGGCCCTGCTCAAACCCGGCCTGCTCGCCGACGGCAGGCTCAGCCCGGCCGCGCGCCAGCTGATGCGCGCCGTGGCGCTGGCGGTGTTCGACGGCCTGCTGCCCGCCGAGGCGGCGGCGGCGCGCGAGGCGCGGCTCGCCGCGCACCTCGACCAGCTGGACGCCAATATCGCCGGCTTCCCCCCGCATCTGCGCGGCGAGCTTTCGCAGCTGCTGTCCCTGCTCACCAGCAGCGGTGGGCGGCTGGCGCTGACCGGCCTCACGAGCGACTGGGCCGCGGCCTCGGTGGCCGATGTGCAGGCCAGCCTGCAGGCCATGAGCCTGTCCAGCCTGGGCCTGAAACAGCAGATCTATCACGCCCTGCGCGACCTCAGCAGCCTGGTGTTCTTCAGCAACGCGGCCAGCTGGCAGCTGGTGGGCTACCCCGGACCGAGAGAGATTCCCTGATGAGCAGCATTGTTGACCCGATCAAAGAAGGCCTGGCACGCGGCTGGAAGGTGCTGGGAGGCAAGTATGGCCCCCTGCCCACCTCGCTGGACTGCGATGTGGTGATCGTCGGCAGCGGCGCCGGCGCCGGCATCACCGCCGAGCTGCTGGCCAAGGCCGGGCTGAAGATCGCCATCGTCGAGGAGGGCCCGCTCAAGTCCAGCAGCGACTTCCGCCAGCTCGAGGCCGACGCCTATGCCCAGCTCTACCAGGAGGGCGGCGGCCGCAAGACCGCCGACCAGGCCATGCCGGTGCTGCAGGGGCGCTGCGTGGGCGGCTCCACCACGGTGAACTGGGCCGGCGCCTTCCGCACCCCCGAGGAGACGCTGAACTACTGGGTCGACATCTATGGCCTGAAGGAATGCGGTGCCGAGGCCATGAAGCCCTGGTTCGAGCAGGTCGAGGCGCGCCTGAACATCAGCGAATGGCTCACCGATCCGAATGCCAACAACAGCGTGCTGCGCCGCGGCGCGCTGAAGCTGGGCATCAAGGCGCCCACCATCCACCGCAACGTCAAGGGCTGCTGGAACCTGGGCTCCTGCGGCCTGGGCTGCCCCACCAATGCCAAGCAGTCGATGCTGGTGACCACCATCCCGACGGCGCTGGACCTGGGCGCCACGCTGATGGTGCAGACGCGCGCCGACAAGCTCGAGCTCAAGGGCAACCAGATCAGCGGCCTGCTGTGCCAGCCCGTGCATGCCGACGGCAGCCACGCCGGCCCCGCCTTCCGCATCACCGCCAAGCACTATGTGGTGGCGGGCGGCGCCATCAACTCGCCCGCGCTGATGATGCGCTCGGGCCTGCCCAACCCCAACGACCTGCTCGGCCGGCGCACCTTTTTGCATCCCACCGTGGCCAGCAGCGCCGTCATGCCCGAGCCGGTGCAGGGCTGGGCCGGCGCGCCGCTGGCGGTGTTCTCCGATCATTTCCTGCGCACCCAGCCGATCGACGGCGCGATCGGCTACAAGCTCGAGACCGCACCGGTGCACCCGGGCTTTGCGATGACCAATCTGGGCGGCATGGGCCGGACCCTGGTGGACAAGGCCAAGACCTTCCCGCACACCAGCATCCTGATCGGCTTGCTGCGCGACGGCTTCCACCCCGAGGCCGGCGGCGGCGTGGTCGAGCTCAAGAGCGACGGCAGCCCGGTGCTGGACTATCCGATCAACGGCTACCTGCTGGATGGCGCGCGCCGCGCCCACCTCAGCATGGTGGAGATCCAGTTCGCCGCCGGTGCCAAGAGCGTGCGCCCGGCGCATGAGCAGGCGCAGGACTACCAGAGCTGGCACCAGGCCCGGGAGGCCATCCTGGCCCTGCCCTACGAGCCCTACATCACCACCATCGGCAGCGCCCATGTGATGGGCGGTTGCGCGATGGCGGCCACGCCGGCCCAGGGCGTGGTGCAGCCCGACGGCCAGCATTGGCAGGTCGCCAATCTCTCGGTGCACGACGGCTCGGTGTTCCCCACCAGCATCGGCGCCAATCCGCAGCTGACCGTCTACGCCCAGGCGGCGCGCATGGCCACCGGCCTGGCCAAGCGCCTGACCGAGCGGGACGTGCGGCTGGACAGCCCGGCGGTGCCGGCGTCTGCGGCGTCGGCGGCCTAACTGGCCAGTCAAGCGGCCCGGCGCCGCTTGGCCATCCGCCAGCGCCCGCCCGCGCCTGCCATACTCCGCCGGCCATGAGTTTTCTCGCCAGCCTGCAACTCGCCCTGTATGCCCTCATGTGGGCGCTGGCCAGTGCCACCCACCGCGACGAGCGCCCCGCCCTGCTGCATTGGCTGGGCTTCTCCCTGACGGCGGCGGGGCAGGCCGCGCTGGTGGCGTGGCGGCCCGATGGGCCGGCCTGGCTGACCCACACGGGTTCGAGCCTGGCCACCATCCTGAGCCTGGCGCTGGCCGGGCGCGGCGTGCTGGTGTTCCTGCGCCAGCCGCCGCGCGACGGTTTCTGGCTGGGCATGCTCGCGGTCGCGCTGCCGGCCCTGGTGTGGATCGGCCCGGGCGACACGCCCACGCGGGTGGCCGCCATGTCCGGCTTCAATGCGGGGCTGCTGATGGTCGCCTTCTGGCTCGCCCGCCCCGCCTTTGTGCAGGAATTCGGCCTCCGCATCGCGCTGTGCGCCACCCTGCCCGCCGCCGCGCTGCTGGGCATGAATGTCTTCTTCGTGGTGCAGGGCCTGCGCCGGGTGCCCGTGGACATCGTCGGCGCCAACGCCATCTCCACCAGCACCTGGGTGCTCACCCTGGTCAGCGCGGCGGCCTTCAACTTCCTGTTCTTCTTCCTGGTGACGATCCGTCTGCTGCAAAGCCTGCGCCGGCAGGCCGGCCTGGACGCGCTCACCGGCCTGCCCAACCGGCGCGCCATGCAGGAGCGCCTGCAGCTGGAGTGGGAGCGCGCGCGGCGCTATCAAACCGCCTTCGTGGCCATCGCCACCGACATCGACCATTTCAAGCGCATCAACGACCGCTACGGCCACGGCATGGGCGACCAGGCCCTGCGCGCCGTGGCCAAGACATTGCAGGACCATGTGCGCGAGACCGATCACCTCAGCCGCTTCGGCGGCGAGGAGTTCATGGTGCTGATGCCCCAGGCCAGCGCTGCGACCGATGGCCTGCGACTGGCCGAGCGCCTGCGCAGCGCGGTGGCGGCGATGCGGCTCAGCGGCCCAGATGGCAGCGTGATCGCGCTGAGTGCCAGCTTTGGCGTGAGCGAATACCTGGCCGAGGACGCCGACAGCGACCAACTGCTGCGCCGCGCCGACCAGGCGCTCTACCGCGCCAAGCACCAGGGGCGCAACCGCGTGGAGCTGCAGGCCTCCTAGAATCCCCCCATGTCTCTTGCCGCCTCCACCGGCCTGTTCCTGGCCGCGCTGGCACGCCTCATCACCGGCGCCCAGGGCCATTGGAAGGGCTGCCCGCCGATGGCGGAGCAGCGCATCTACTTCGCCAACCACCAGAGCCATTTCGACTGGGTGCTGATCTGGGCGGCGCTGCCGCGCGAGTTGCGCGCGCAGACGCGCCCGATCGCGGCGCGCGATTACTGGACCGGCTCGCCGCTGAAGACCTGGCTGACCTCGGATGTCTTCAACGCCATCTATGTGAGCCGCACCCGCAGCACGCCCGACGAGGACCCGCTCGAACCGCTGGTGGACGCGCTCGCCAAGGGCGACTCGCTGGTGATCTTTCCGGAGGGCACGCGCTCCAACCGCGGCGAGCCGCAGGCCTTCAAGGCCGGCCTCTACCACCTCGCCGAGCAGTTCCCGCAGGCCAAGCTGATCCCGACCTGGATCGACAATGTGCAGCGCGTCATGCCCAAGGGCGAGGTCGTGCCGGTGCCGATCCTGTGCACCGTCACCTTTGGCGCGCCGCTGCAGCTGCAGCCCGAGGAAGACAAGCGCGCCTTCCTGGAGCGCGCGCGCGCCGCGGTGATGGCGCTGAAGCCGGGTGGGTGGCGCGAATGAACGCCCTGCGTTGGCTCAAATCGCTCAACAGCGCCGAGCAGGTGGCCTTCCTGTTCGTGCTGCTGTTCGGCGCGCTGCTGCTGGCCAGCATCGTCGGCTTCGTCGTTACGCTGAAGCGCCAAAACGATGGCGTGGACGGTGTGGACGACGAGACCGATCTGGAAGGCTGGCAGCGCTTCCGCCACGAGCTCAACATCGTCTGGGTCGGCGCCTGCCTGTTCTGGGCCGCCTGGGTCTCGGGCCCGGTGGGCGCCACGCTGCTGTTCGGGGTCTTCTCCTTCCTGGCGCTGCGCGAATTCATCACCCTGATGCACACGCGCCGCGGCGACCACCGCAGCCTGATCCTGGCCTTCTTCGTGATCCTGCCGCTGCAATACGTGCTGGTGGGCACGCGCCACTTCGATGTGTTCTCGGTGCTGATCCCGGTCTACAGCTTCCTGGCCATCCCGGTGGTGAGCGCGATGGCCGACGACCCAGCGCGCTTTCTGGAGCGCAATGCCAAGATCCAGTGGGGCATCATGGTGTGCGTCTACGGGCTCTCGCATGCGCCCGCCCTGCTGCTGCTGGAGTTCCCCGGCTACCAGGGGCGCGGCGCCTTCTTGCTGTTCTTCCTGGTGATGGTGGTGAGCTGCGGCCAGATGGCCCAGTACCTGGCCGCCAGCCAGCTGCGCCGCCGGCCGCTGGCGCGCCGCATCAGCCGCAGCTTCTCGATGCGGGCCTGGTGGTTCGGCGTGCTGATCGCCTCCTTCGTCGGCGCCCTGCTCTACTGGATCACACCCTTCAAGGTCGGCCAGGCGGTGGTGATGGCCTTCATCGCCGCCGGCGCCGGCAGCTTCGGCGCGCTGGTGATGAAGGCGCTCAAGCGCGATGCCGGCGTGCATTACTGGGGCAACCGCAGCTCCATCACGGGCGCGGTGGGCCTGCTCGACCGCATCGCGGTGATGTGCTTCGCCGCGCCGGTGTTCTTCCACTCCGTGCGTTGGTACTTCAAGCTCCCCCTATGAGAATCCTCGGTATCGACCCCGGCCTGCAAACCACCGGCTTTGGCGTGATCGACGCCGATGGCCCGCGCCTGAGCTATGTGGCCAGCGGCACCATCAAGACCAGCGCGGTCGCCACCGGCGACCTGCCGGCGCGGCTGAAGATCATCTTCGACGGCATCCGCGAGGTCACGGCGCGCTACGAGCCGCAATGCGCGGCGGTGGAGATCGTGTTCGTGAACGTGAACCCGCAATCCACCCTGCTGCTGGGCCAGGCGCGCGGCGCGGCGCTCACCGCCCTGGTGTCTAAGGACCTGCCGGTGTCGGAATACACCGCGCTGCAGATGAAGAAGGCCATCGTCGGCCACGGGCATGCCAAGAAGGAGCAGATCCAGGCGATGATCAAGCGCCTTCTGAACCTACCCGGCGAACCCGGCAAGGACGCCGCCGACGCGCTGGGCCTGGCCATCATGCATGCGCATGCGCGCGTATCCTTCGAGGCCATGAGCAAGAGCACCACCCTGCAACGGCGCCAGCACGCGCAGTTCAAGGGCGGACGCACGTATTGACCAGGAGTACCCATGTTCGGCATCGCAGACTATGGCGCTTTCGTCGCCGCCATCATCATCTTCCTGGCCATCCCGGGCCCGGGCAATCTGGCCCTCATCACCTCCACCGGCAAGGGCGGGGTGCGCGGCGGGCTGGCGGCCACGCTGGGCGTGATCGCGGGCGACCAGGTGCTGATGTGGCTGGCGGTGGCCGGCGTGGCGGCGCTGCTGAGCGCCTATCCCGCCGCCTTTGCCGCGGTGCAGTGGCTGGGCGCGGCCTATCTGGGCTGGCTGGGTCTGAAGATGCTGCTGGCCAAGCCGGGCGATGCACCGGTGCTGCAGATCCGGCCCAGCCAGTATTTCCGCCAGTCGCTGCTGATCACCCTGCTGAACCCCAAGGCCATCGTGTTCTACATGGCCTTCTTCCCGCTCTTCGTCGATCCGCTGCGGCACCAGGGCCTGCTCACCTTCGGCGCCATGGCGCTGACGATCGCGGCGCTCACCTTCGCCTACGGCCTGGTGGTGGTGCTGCTGACGCACCGGTTGGGCGAGCGCCTGCGCCAGCGGCCCGCCATCGGCCAGGCGCTGCAGCGCCTGGCGGGCGTGTTCCTGATCGGCTTCGGGCTCAGGCTGGCGCTGTCGCGCTGATTTTTTTCTCCGCGCCATGGAATAAACCGGCCCCGCCAGGTGTTTACTGGGCATCCACCAACGGAGATGCCCATGCATGCACGCCTGTTCCCCCTTGCCTCCCTCGTGCTCGCCGCCAGCCTGGCCGCCTGCGCCACCATGGCCCCAGCGCCCGCCAGCGTGGCGGACGGCGTGCTGGTAGGCCCCAACCAGATGACGCTCTACACCTTCGACCGCGATACCGCGGGCGCCGGCAAGAGCATGTGCATGGGCCCCTGCATCGGCCTCTGGCCGGCCCTCAAGGCCGCCGATGACGCCAAGGCCAGCGGCGACTGGACCATCATCAGCCGCGACGACGGCGCCAAGCAATGGGCCTACAAGGGCAAGCCGCTGTACTTCTGGAGCAAGGATGCCAAGCCCGGCGATCGCACCGGCGACGGCTTCAACAAGGTCTGGCACCTCGCCACGCCCTGAGTTCCTGGCCCCATGCTGGAAGAGACGCTGCCCCATCTGCCCCGCCTGCGGCGCTATGCGCGCCTGCTGACGGGCGATGCGGCACGCGCCGACGACCTGCTGCAGGACACGCTGGAGCGCGCCGCGCGCAAACAGGCCTTGTGGCGGCCCGAGCTGGGCGCTGCGGGCGCGGCCGACCGGCAGGGCGCGCTGCGCGCCTGGCTGCTGACCCTGATGCACCGCCACTTCCTCACCCAGCTGCGCGACCAGCGCCAGCATCTTTACGAGGAATATGTGGACGAGCACGCACCGGCGCATGACCCGCAGCCGCAGTGGCAGCAGCGCATGGACCTCGAGCGCGCCCTCGCCGCGCTGCCGGCGGCGGCGCGCGAGGTGCTGCTGCTGGTGTGCGTGGAAGAACTCTCCTACGAAGACGCGGCCCGGGTGCTGGAGCTGCCGGTGGGCACGGTGATGTCGCGCCTGTCGCGCGCCCGTGAACGCCTGCGCAAGCTGATGCATGACGAGCAGCCCGCGGCCGGTGCCACCCTGCGCGTGGTGAAGTGAACGACAAGGCCGCGCCATGAATACCATCAAGAACATGGACGAAGCCACCCTGCACGCCTATGTGGACGGGCAGCTGACGCCTTACGAGGCCGCCGAGGTGGCGCAATGGCTGCAGAACCACCCGGATGACGCCCAGCGCGTGCTGTCCTGGCGCAGCCAGCGTGCCGCGCTGCAGGGCCTGCACGCCGAGATGCTGGACGAGCCCCTGCCGCCGGCGCTGCTGCGCCGCCTGCAGGCCGCGCCCGCCGCTGCCAATGCCGCACAGTTCTGGCGCCAGGGTCTGGCGGCGGCCTGCCTGCTGGCCGTGGGTTTGGCCGGCGGCTGGTACGGCCACGCCAGCTGGCCGGGTGGGGCCAGCCCGCCGCAGGCGAGCGGCGCCAGTACGCCCGCCTTCGTGCGCGACGCCGCCATCGCCCATGTGCTCTACCAGCCCGAGCGCCGCCATCCGGTCGAGGTGGGCGCCGACCAGCAGGAGCATCTGGTGCAGTGGCTCAGTAAGCGCCTGGGCCAGCCGCTGCGCGTGCCGGACCTGCGCGCCGACGGCTTCGCGCTGATGGGCGGCCGGCTGCTGCCCGCCGGCGAGGCGCAGGGTGGCGGCGGCGATCACAACGCGGCGCGCGCCCAGTTCATGTACGAATCGGCCCAGGGGCAACGCCTGACCCTCTATGTCTCCATCAGCCCGCCTGCCCCGGCCGGCCAGGCCGCCGCGCCCACCGCCTTCCGCTTTGCCGAGCAGGGCCAGGGCGCCGGCCTGACGCGCAGCTTCTACTGGATCGACGGGGCGTTGGGCTATGCGCTGAGCGGGCCCTTCGGGCAGGAGCAGCTGGCGCGCCTGGGCAGCCAGGTCTACGCCCAGCTGGGCGCGAGCTGAGCGCCTGGCCACCCCGCACTGCTGCCACGCCCTGCTGCCATGCCCTGGCAGCAGCAGCGGGCACAATCCGCCTCCTGACTCGCTCAAGCGCCCTCCCGCATGACCCTGATCCAGTTGATCGCCGGCTTTGTGGCCAGGCATCGCCGCGCCTATGCCGCCTCGGCCCTGATGCTGCTGAGCATCGCCCTCATCACCGTCTGGATCCCGCGCCAGGTGGGCCAGGTGGTGGACGGCCTGGTGGCGCACCGGCTGCAGGGCGGCGGCCTGCTGCGCGAGCTGGCCTGGCTGCTGCTGGCGGCGCTGGCGATCTATCTGCTGCGCGTGGGCTGGCGCCTGGCGCTGTTCGCCGCCGCCTACGAGCTCGGCCGCGAGCTGCGCACCCGGCTGTACCGCCAGCTGAGCCTGCAGGGCCCGGGCTTCTTCCAGGCCGAGCGCACCGGCGACCTGATGGCGCTGGCCACCAACGACATCGACGCCGTCGAGATGGCCGCGGGCGAGGCCCTGCTGGCGGCCTTCGACGGCAGCCTCACCCTGCTGCTGGTGGTCGCCATGATGACGCTGGGCGTGGACTGGCGCCTGGGCCTGGCCGCGCTGCTGCCCTTCCCGCTCATGGCGCTGGCCTTCTGGCGCATCTCCGAACATGTGCACCAGGCCTGGAAGGCCTCGCTGGAGCGCTTCTCCGGCCTCAACCAGCATGTGCAGGAGGCGCTCAGCGGGGTGCGCACGCTGCGCGCGCTGGGGCTCACCGCGCGCAGCACCGGGCAGTTCCACGCGCTCGCCGACCATGCCGGCGAGGCCGCCTACCGCGCCCAGCGCTGGGAGGCCGCCTACGAGCCGGCGGTGGGCATGACGCTGGCCAGCGCGGTGGCGATCGCGCTGGGCCTGGGCGGCTGGCTGGTGGCCCGCGGCGAGCTCAGCATCGGCTCGCTGACCTCCTTCACCATGTACCTGGGCCAGCTGATCTGGCCGATGTTCGCGGCCGGCTGGGTGCTCTCGCTGCTGGAGCGCGGGCGGGCCGCCTGGGCGCGCCTGCAGCCGGTGCTGGACGCGCCGCTGAGCCTGCGCGACGAGGGCCGCGCGGCGCTGCCGGCCATGTCAGGCAGCGCCGGCGTGGCCTTCGCGGCGCTCGCCTTCAGCTACCCCGGCAACCCGCGCCCGGCGCTCGACGGGGTGGAGCTCGCGCTCGCGCCCGGGCAGACCCTGGGCCTGGTGGGCCCCACCGGCGCCGGCAAGTCCACCCTGCTGCGCCTGCTGCTGCGCCAGTTCGAGCCCGACCGGGGTCAGGTCTTGCTGGGCGGCCTGCCGGTGCAGCAGATCGCCCTGCCGGCGCTGCGCCAGGCGCTGGCCTGGGTGCCGCAGGAGCCCTTCCTGTTCTCTGCCAGCATTGCCGAGAACATCGCGCTGGCCCGCCCCGACGCGAGCCCGGCGCAGATCATCGAGGCCGCCACGCTGGCGGCCGTGCATGCCGACATCGCCGCCCTGCCCCAGGGCTACGACACCCTGGTGGGCGAGCGCGGCGTGACGCTCTCGGGCGGCCAGCGCCAGCGCGTCGCGATCGCGCGCGCCCTGCTCAGCGAGGCCCCCATCCTGCTGCTGGACGACGCGCTCTCGGCGGTGGACACCGGCACCGAGACGCAGATCCTCGGCCATCTGCGAACCCTGCGCGAGCGCCACCCCGAGCGCACCGTCATCATCGTCAGCCACCGGCTCAGCGCGGTGATGGAGGCCGAGCAGATCGCCGTGCTGCGCCAGGGCCGCATCACCGAACGCGGCGACCATGCCAGCCTGCTGGCGCAGGGCGGCTGGTACGCCACGCAATGGCGCTACCAGCAACTGGAGGCCAGCATCGATGCACTCTGAAGATCCCTCCCGACAGCCCTCGCCCTGGTCCGCCGTGGGCCTGCTGATGCAGGCCGCGCGCCCGGAACGCCGCTCGCTCGCCTGGGGCCTGCTGTGGCTGCTGAGCGCCGCCGGCCTCGAGGCGCTGGGCCCGATGCTCGGTAAGCGCTATATCGACCAGTACCTGCTGCCGCGCCAGTTCGACGTGAGCGCCATGGCCGGCCTGCTGCTGACCCTGATGTTGTGCGGCTGGGCCTCCAGCTGGATCCGCTATGCCCAGCTGGCGCGCATGGCCGGGGTGGCGCGGCGCTCGGTGCTGCGCCTGCGCGAGCAGGTGTTTGCCCATGTGCTGGCGCTGCCGATGGCCTTCTTCGACCGCGCCATCACCGGCCAGCTGGTGAGCCGCGTCACCAACGACACCGAGGCCGTCAACACGCTCTACCGCCAGGTGCTCTACGTGATGCTCGATTCGAGCATCGTGGTGCTGGGCTCGATGGCGGCGATGGCCTGGCTGGACCTGCGCCTGATGTTGATCGTGGCGGCCCTGGTGCCGGCCAGCGTGGCCATCATCTGGCTCTACCAGCGCTGGAGCGCGCCGGCGGTGCAGCGCACGCGCCAGCTGCGCAGCGACATCAACGCCCAGATGGCCGAGAGCATCGCCGGCATGGCGGTGCTGCAGGCGGCCGGCGCGGGCACGCGCTTCGCGCAGCGCTTCGGCCGCATCAACGCGCAGCACCTGGGCTCGCGCGTGGCCGAGCTGCGTGCCAATGCCTGGCTGCTGCGCCCGGCGCTCGACCTGCTCAACGTGATGCTGCTGGTGACGGTGATCTACGGCTTCGGCCTGCGCGAGATGTCGGGCGTCGAGGTGGGCCTGCTGTACGCCTTCCTCAGCTATATCTCGCGCGTGGTGGAGCCGCTGATCCAGATCACCATGCAGTTCGGCCAGCTGCAGCAGTCCATGGTGGCGGCCTCGCGGGTGCGCAGCCTGCTGCAGGAGGGCGTGGCCGACGACGCCAGCCAGGCCGGCCTGAGCGTCACGCGCGGCGCCATCAGCGTGCAGGCCTTGAGCTTCGCCTATGCGCCCGGCCGCCCGGTGCTGCAGGACATCAACCTGGAGATCCGGGCGGGTGAATTCATCGGCATCGTGGGCCACACCGGCTCGGGCAAGTCGACCCTGCTGTCGCTGCTGCTGCGCTTCTATGCCAGCGCGCCGGGCTGCATACGCATCGACGGCCTGGCGCTGCAGAGCCTGCCCGATGCGGCCTTCCGTGCCGCCGTGGGCCTGGTGCCGCAGGAGCCCTATCTGATGGCGGCCAGCGCGCGCGAGAACATCGCCATGGGGCGCGACATCAGCGAGGCCGCCATCGTCGAGGCCGCCAAGGCCGCACGCATCCATGACTTTCTGTGCACGCTGCCGCAGGGCTATGACACCCTGCTGGGCGAGGGTGGCGCACGCGTCTCCACCGGCCAGAAGCAGCTGATCGCGATGGCGCGCGCGCTGGCGGCGGCGCCGCGCATCCTGTTCCTGGACGAGGCCACCTCCAACATCGACAGCGCCACCGAGGCGCTCATCAGCGAGGCGCTGCTGGCGCTGCGCGGCCGCGTCACCATCGTGGCGATCGCGCACCGCCTTTCCACCATCCGCGAGGCCGACCAGATCGTGGTGCTGAACCATGGCCGCCTGGTGGAACGCGGCCGGCATGCCGAGCTGATGGCGCTGGAGGGCGGGCTCTACCAGCGCCTGGTGCAACTCCAATCGCTAGAGGAGCAGGGCTAATCGCTCCAGCACCAGCACGGCGAAGAAGCCCAGGCCGGCGATCACCGTCCATTTGATGATGAGCACGCCGCGGCGGCGCCAGACATCCTGGCGCGTGCCGATGTACATCGCGAAGCAGAGAATGCTGGCGGCCATCAGCAGGCCGATGAGGAGGCGGAAGATCATTGTTTACCAGGCCGGCGCCAGCTCGGCGAAGCCGCGCGGGGCCGCGGCCTCGTCCTCGAAGGTGACGATGTCGTAGGCGCTCTCGTCCGCCAGCAGGGCGCGCAGCAGCTTGTTGTTGAGCGCATGCCCGCCCTTGAAGGAGGTGTAGGCCGCCAGCAGCGGATAACCGGCCACCTGCATGTCGCCGATGGCGTCGAGGATCTTGTGCTTGACGAACTCGTCGTCGTAGCGCAGGCCGTCGGCATTCAGCACGCGGTAGTCGTCCACCACGATGGCGTTGTCCATCGCGCCGCCCAGGGTCAGGCCGCGCGAGCGCATCAGCTCGATGTCCTTGGTCATGCCGAAGGTGCGGGCACGCGCGATCTCCTTCTTGTACTGGCCGCTGCCCATGTCGAACACATAGTGCTGGCCGGTGGCGGAGACCGCCGGGTTGTCAAACTCGATCTGGAAGGAGAGCGTGTAGCCATGGTGCGGCTCCAGCCTGGCCCACATCAGGCGCTTGCCCTCGCCCTGGCGCACTTCCACCGCCTTCTTCACGCGCAGAAAGCGCTTGGCCGCGCCCTGCAGCTCGATGCCCGCGCTCTGCAGCAGGAACACGAAGCTGGCGGCCGAGCCGTCCAGCACCGGCACCTCGTCGGCATTGATGTCGACATAGAGGTTGTCCAGACCCAGGCCGGCGCAGGCCGACAGCAGGTGCTCGATGGTCTGCACCTTGGGCGCGCCGGGGTCGCCGCCGGGGCTGATGGTGGTGGCCATGCGGGTGTCGCAGACGGTGTCGGCGCGCACCGGGATGTCCACCGGCGTGGCCAAGTCGACGCGGCGGAACACGATGCCGGTATTGGGCGCGGCGGGCCGCAGCGTGATCTCGACCTTCTGGCCGCTGTGGATGCCCACGCCGACGGCACGGGTCAGCGACTTGAGGGTTCTTTGCTTCAGCATGATGGCCGGGATTCTCCCCGATTCGGGTTTTTCATGCGGATGGCGGGTCATCGAGCGGCTCGCGGGAATCGCGGTTCACCGGCAGGCGCAGCGTCATCACCGTGCCATGGCCGGGGCTGCTTTCCACCCGCAGGCTGCCACCCAGATGCTTGGCGCGCTTCTGCAGGCCGCGCAGGCCGCGGCCGCGCTGCACCGTCTCGATGTCGAAGCCCTCGCCATCGTCCTCCACGCGGATCTCGATCTTGCTGCCCAGATCGCGCGTGACGATGCGCACGCGCGTGGCGCGCGCATGCTTGAGCGCGTTGTTGAGCGCCTCCTGCATCAGGCGCAGCACATGCAGGGCATCGGGTGGCTCCAGCCAGTCGAGCTGGGGCAGGTCGTGCACATCCCATTCGAGCTTGAGGCCGCCGGCCTGCAGGCGCTTGCCAAGGCGGTAGCGCATGGTGGCCAGCAGCGACACCAGGTCGTGGCCCACCGGCTCCAGCGAATCGATCACCAGGCGCAGATCGTCCACGCATTCGCGCAGCACCTCCACCACCTGGTCCTGCTCCATCGTGCCCTGTCCCACCGCCACCATGGCCGAGAGCAGGGATGAGCCCAGGCCGTCGTGCATGTCCTGCATGAGGCGCTGGCGCTCCACCAGCAGGGCCTGCTGGCGCTCGGATTCGCGCAGCCGGTCGTGCTGGCTCTGCAGGGCCGTGCCCTGCGCCACCAGGCGCTGCGCGAGCTGCTCGTTGGCAAACTCGTTCTGACGCAGCGCGCCGACGTAGCGGCACTGCACCGCATAGAGAAAGCTGGCCAGCACGATCAGCGTGGAGAAGGGCATCAGATAGATATGCTCGGCGCCCCACCAGCCCGCCAGCATGCCCAGGTCGTGCAGGCCCAGCACCAGGCCGGCCATCAGGCTCAGCGAGATCCAGCGCAGCTCCGCGCTGCCCTCGCGCCAGGCCACCCGCACCACGAAGGCCGTGCCCAGCACGCCCACCACCGCGTTCGCCAGGTGCAGCACCACCACGCTGTCATAGAGCCGCCCCATCACCGGCACCGAGAGCAGGCTGCTGGCCAGCACAAAAGCGCCCAGGCCCAGCTCGAAGCGCGCAAAGCGCCGGTGCGCAAAGCGCAGCGCGAACATGAAGATCAGCAGCATCACCCAGGCCATCGAGGCATGGGTGGCCCACCAGAACCAGTCCAGCGCCAGCTTGGTGCTGGGCATGTCCAGCGAGTAGTGCAGATTGCGGAACAGCCAGGCCAGGCAGGCCAGCGCGAACAGCAGGTAGGCGGGCTCGTCGCGGCGCTTGAGCCAGAGGCTGAAGGCAAAAGCGCCCAGCACGACCAGCGTCATGCCGGTGGCCAGCGGCACGCCGATCTGCAGACCCCAGCGCCAGTTGTAGGCGGGCTCGAGCTCGTCGCGCGGGCCCAGCCTGACGCTGGAGACGGCGAACAGGCTGCCGGTATAGACCGGCGCCGCCACCACCAGCTCGATCGCCTTGCCCTTGTGCAGATCGCTCAGCGCCGCGGGCAGCACCACCCACAGCGGCCGCACCCATTGCTCGCGCGCGCCGTTCTGGTTGTCGAACACCGGGCGCCAGCCCTGGTCGGTGCGCACCAGCACCGCCGCCGCCAGCGTGACCAGGCGCGGCATATAGAGCGCCAGGCTGGTGGGCCAGCGCTCGTGCTCGGGTTCGTAACGCAGCCGGTACCAGCGCATCTGGTAGGCGGGCTGCTCCTCGGTGCCGGCGCGCGGCGTCTCCTGCACATCGGGCAGGCGCACCGGCTTCCAGGCCTTGGGATCGCTGGGCGGTTGCAGATGGACGGGCAGATCGCCCTGCGCGCCGTCGATCGCGCGCAGGCCGGCCCACCAGGCCTTGAGGTCCTGGCGGGACCAGTCGGAGACGGCCAGTTCGGCTTGACCGGCCTGAGCGGCCTGCTGCGCCTGCGTGGGCGCGGCCAAGCCCAGCAGGCAACAAGCCAGCAGGCCGATGCAGGCGAGAAAGGACCTCACTGGGCCCTCACCCGGTCATCCATCAATCCGCCAGGTCGCACGAGATGCGCCATGTCCCTCTTGAGGCGTCGCGAGGTCCGCAGTGGACCTCACTCGGTCCTCAATCGGCTTGCTTACGCAGGAAGGCCGGGATCTCGATTTCGTCCATGCCATTGGACGACAGCGCTTCGACCTTGGCCGCCGCGGTGCGGCCATGGCGCCAGACGCTGGGCACGCTCATGCCGCCGAAGTCGTTGCCGTTGCCGCTCATGGCATTGCCCGCGGGCGCCGCCATGCCACCGGGGGCACCATGGCCCATCATCACCGGCTGGGTCAGCACCGGCATATTGTCGGTGCCGGTGCGCAGCGTGGCCTGTTGCTGCACCACTTGCAGCGGCGCCTGCTGGCGTGCGCGCTGCGAGCTCAGGCCGGTGGCGATGACGGTGACGCGCAGCGCGTCGCCCAGGCTTTCGTCGTAGGCGGTGCCGTAGATCACATGGGCGTCATCGGCCGCATAGCGGCGGATCGTGTTCATCGCGTTGCGCGACTCGCTCAGCTTGAAGTTGGCACGGCTGGCGGCAATCAGCACCAGCACACCGCGCGCGCCGGAGAGGTCGATGCCTTCCAGCAGCGGGCAGGCCACGGCGGCGTCGGCCGCCTTGTTGGCGCGGTCCGGGCCGGTGGCTTGCGCCGTGCCCATCATGGCCTTGCCGGGCTCGCTCATCACCGTCTTGACGTCTTCGAAGTCGACGTTCACCAGGCCGGGGATGTGGATGATGTCGGAGATACCGCCGACGGCGTTCTTCAGCACATCGTTGGCATGCGCGAAGGCCTGGTCCTGCGTGACATCTTCGCCCAGCACGTCCAGCAGCTTGTCGTTCAGCACCACGATCAGCGAGTCGACATTGGCTTCCAGCTCGGCCAGGCCGTTGTCGGCCGCCTTGGTGCGGCGCGTGCCCTCGAATTCGAAGGGCTTGGTCACCACACCGACGGTGAGGATGCCCATTTCCTTGGCCACGCGGGCGATCACCGGCGCAGCGCCGGTGCCGGTGCCACCGCCCATACCGGCGGTGATGAAGAGCATGTTGGCGCCCTGGATGGCCTCGCGGATGCGGGCCTCGGCCTCCTCGGCCGCCGCCTTGCCCATCTCGGGCTTGGCACCCGCGCCCAGGCCGGTGGAACCGAGCTGGAGGAGCTGGTCGGCCTTGGAACGATTGAGAGCCTGGGCATCGGTGTTGGCGCAGATGAATTCCACGCCCTGAACGCCTTGGCTGATCATGTGCTCGACGGCATTGCCACCGCCGCCGCCGACACCAATCACCTTGATTTGCGTGCCCTGGTCAAACTCTTCAATCATTTCGATCGCCATAACATACCTCCTTCAGCAATTGTGCATTTGACAACAGTGAAAAACTACAGGGATGACCCTTTTTTTACACTCTTTGCCCCAGAAACTTGGGCATTTGAACCCTCGGCGCCACGGTCACCGGGCCCGCCACCTGAAACTCTAGAAATTCCCCAGAAACCAATCCCTCGCGCGCCCGAACAGCGTCTTCACCGAGCCCGCCTGCTGCGCCGCTTTCAAACCCCGGGTGCGCGACAAACGCGCCTCTTCCAGGAGCCCCATCACGGTCGCCGAGCGGGGATTCGAAACCATGTCGAAGAGCGCGCCGTTATAGGTCGGGTTGCCGCGGCGCACGGGTTTGAGGAATATGTCCTCGGCCAGTTCCACCATACCCGGCATGACCGAGGCGCCGCCCGTCAGCACAATCCCCGAGGACAGCAGCTCCTCATACCCGGATTCACGTATGACCTGGTGCACCAGCGAGAATATTTCCTCGACTCGGGGTTCAATAACGCCGGCAAGTGCTTGTTTTGAAAGCATGCGCGGGGCGCGGTCGCCCAAACCCGGCACTTCCACCTGATCGGCGGGGTCGGCCAGCAGCTGCTTGGCCACGCCATGCTCGACCTTGATTTCCTCGGCATCCTTGGTGGGCGTGCGCAGCGCCATCGCGATATCGCTGGTGATCAGGTCGCCGGCGATCGGGATCACCGCGGTGTGGCGGATCGAGCCGCCGGTGAAGATCGCCACATCGGTGGTGCCGGCGCCGATATCGACCAGGGCCACGCCCAGATCGCGCTCGTCCGAGGTCAGGCCGGCCAGGCTGGAGGCGCTCGGGTTGAGCACCAGCTGATCGACTTCCAGGCCGCAGCGGCGCACGCATTTGACGATGTTTTCGGCCGCGCTCTGCGCGCCGGTGACGATATGCACCTTCACTTCCAGTCGCCCGCCCGACATACCGATGGGCTCCTTCACCTCATGGCCGTCGATCACGAATTCCTGCGGTTCCACCAGCAGCAGGCGCTGGTCGTTGGGGATATTGATGGCCTTGGCGGTTTCCACCACGCGCGCCACGTCCACCGGCGTGACCTCCTTGTCGCGCACGATCACCATGCCGGTCGAGTTCTGGCCGCGGATATGGCTGCCGGTAATCCCCGTGAAAACCCTAGATATCTTGCAGTCGGCCATCATTTCGGCCTCTTTCAGGGCCTGCTGGATGGACTGCACGGTGGCGTCGATATTCACCACCACGCCGCGCTTCAAACCATGTGAGGGCGCCACGCCCAGGCCCGCGATGCGCAATTCGCCATTGCCCATGACCTCGGCCACCACCGCCATGATCTTGGCGGTGCCGATATCCAGTCCAACGACCAAATCCTTGTATTCCTTGGCCATGCTCGGTCCTTAGCTTTTCTTATTTCCGCCCTTGGGCGCGGGTGGGTTGGTTGATACTCCGCGCAGCCGCACCGCATAACCGTCGCCATGGCGCAGGTCGGCCGAGAGCAAGGGAGTTTGGTAGCGCGAGGTGATTTGGTTGATGCTGGCGACGAACTGGGCATAGCGGGCCAGCACCTCGGCATCGCTGCCGCGGCCCAGCTCGATCACCGCGCCCTTGTCCAGATGCACGCGCCAGGAGCCGCGGCCGGACAGGTCGAGGCGCTCGACGCCGTCGTCCAGCCGCTTGCTGAGCTGCTGCAGCTGCCGCCACAGCGCCAGCATATGGGCCGAGCTGTTGGCCGGGCCGGACAGCACCGGCAGCTCCTCGTCCTCGACATCGCCCAGATTGGCCTGGAACAGCTCGCCGAAGCTGTTCACCAGCAGGCGCTCCACGGTCGCCTCGCTGTCGGCATCGGCGCCCTCGGCCTTGGTTTCCCAGTAGGCCGCGGGCTGGTGCTCCTCCAGCTGCACCCGCAGCCGGCTGGGCCAGATGCGCTGCACGGTGGCGCTGCGCACCCAGGGCACCGCCTCGAAGGCATGGCGGGCGGTCTGCAGATTCATGCTCAGAAAGCTGCCGCTCATGCGCGGCAGGGCGTTGGCACGCAGCGAGGCGGCGCTGTTGCGCGCCACATCGCCCTCCACGGTGATGGCACGGATCGCGAACACCGGCTGGCGCACCAGCCACTGCAGCGCCAGCGCCAGCAGGGCGGCGGCCAGGCCCAGCAGCAACAGCGCCGCCACGCCGTTCATCAGACGGACGTCCGGCGGCGTGGTGACGATGTTGGGGCTCTGGGCGCGCATGGTGAGCGATGAGGGTCAGGTCTTGCTGCCGTGAATGTCGGGCACCCGGCCGTCCAGGCGCGCCTGGGCCAGCAGCCACAGGCACAGCTGCTCGTAGCTGATGCCGGCGGCCTTGGCCGACATCGGCACCAGCGAGTGCGAGGTCATGCCCGGCGAGGTGTTCATCTCCAGCAGGAACACCTGGCCATCGCTCTTGCGCAGCATCAGATCGGCACGGCCCCAGCCGCGGCAGCCCAGCGAGCGGTAAGCCGCCAGCACGGTGGCGCGGATGGCGGCCTCCTGCTCGGCCGGCAGGGTGCCGATGTGGTACTTCGTGGTGTCGGTGAAGTACTTGTTCTGGTAGTCGTAGTTGCCGGCCACCGCCTCGATGCGTATCACCGGCAGCGCCACGGCCGTATCGCCCTCGCCCAGCACCGGGCAGGTCAGCTCCCAGCCCTCGATGCATTCCTCGCAGAGGATCTCGTCGTCGTACTGGGCGGCGAGCTGCACCGCATCCATCATGTCCGAGTAGCCCACCGCCTTGGAGATGCCGATCGACGAACCCTCGTGCGGCGGCTTCACGAACACCGGCAGACCCAGCTCGTCGGGCACGCTGCGCACGCGCTCGCGGCTCAGCTCATCGCGGCGCAGCTTCAGGTAGCGCGGCGTCGGCAGGCCGTCGGCGATCCACAGACGCTTGGTGGTGATCTTGTCCACCGCGATGCTGGAGGCCATCACGCCCGAGCCGGTGTAGGGAATGCCCAACAGCTCCAAGGCGCCCTGCACCGTGCCGTCTTCGCCATGGCGGCCATGCAGGGCGATGAAGACGCGCGCAAAGCCTTCGCCCTTGAGTTCGTGCAGGCCGCGCTCGGCGGGGTCGAAGGCGTGGGCATCCACGCCCTGCGAGCGTAGCGCCTGCAACACGCCCGCGCCCGACATCAGCGAGACCTCGCGCTCCGCAGATTCGCCACCCGTCAGCACGGCCACCTTGCCGAGCGCCTTGGGGTCGATATTCAGATCCAAGCTCATGGCCGGACCTCCTTCGTGGTCAACAGTTCAACCGTGCGTGCCGGCACGGACCCGATCGTGCCCGCCCCCATCACGATCACCACATCGCCGCCGCGGGTAGCGTCGGCAATGGCTTGCGGCAGCGCCGCGATGTCTGGAACCAAGGTCGCCAGCGGCAGCGCAGCCTGCAATGCCGCCGCGTCTGCACCTTGAATGGGCGCCTCGCCGGCCGCATACACCTCGGTCAGCAGCACCGCATCAAAACCGCCCATCACGCGCACGAAGTCCGCAAAGCAGTCGCGCGTGCGGGTGTAGCGGTGCGGCTGGAAGGCCAGCAGCAGGCGCTGACCGGGGAAGGCACCGCGCGCGGCCGAAAGCACCGCGGCCATCTCCACCGGGTGGTGGCCGTAGTCGTCGATCAGGCTGAAACGGCCGCCATCGGCGGCAGGCAGCTCGCCATAACGCTGGAAGCGCCGGCCCACGCCGCCGAACTTGGCCAGCGCCGCCACCATCGCGGCATCGGGCAGTTCCAGCTCGGTGGCCACCGCGATCGCGGCCAGGGCGTTCAGCACATTGTGCTGGCCCGCCAGGTTCAGGGTGACGTCCAGCGCCGGCATGTCGGCGCGCAGCACCGTGAAGCGCATCTGGCCGCCGGCCAGGGCCTGCACATCCACCGCACGCACCTGGTTGTGCGCCTCAAAGCCGTAGCTGATGATGGGCCGCGAGACCAGCGGCATGATGGAGCGCACGCCCTCGTCGTCCCCGCATAGCACCGCCGCGCCGTAAAAAGGCATGCGGTGCAGGAAGTCGACAAAAGCCTGCTTGAGGCGGCCGAGGTCATGGCCATAGGTGTCCATGTGGTCGGCGTCGATATTGGTGACGACCGCCAGCACCGGCAGCAGGTTCAGGAAGGAAGCGTCGGATTCGTCCGCCTCCACCACGATGTAGTCGCCCTGGCCCAGCGCCGAGTTGGCACCCGCGCTATTGAGCTTGCCGCCGATCACAAAGGTCGGGTCCACGCCGGCCTCGGCCAGCACCGTGGTCACCAGCGAGGTAGTCGTCGTCTTGCCATGCGTGCCGGCGATGGCGATGCCCTGCTTCAGCCGCATCAGCTCGGCCAGCATGATGGCGCGCTGCACCACCGGGATGCGCGCGGCGCGCGCGGCGATCACCTCGGGGTTGTCGGCCTTCACCGCAGTAGAGGTCACCACCGCCTGTGCGCCGGCAATGTGGGCGGCGGCATGGCCGATATGGATCTGCAAGCCCAGGCTGGCAAGGCGCTGCGTGGTGGCGCTCTCGCTCTGGTCCGAGCCGCTCACCGTGTAGCCCAAGTTGTGCAGGATCTCGGCAATGCCGCTCATGCCGGCACCGCCGATGCCTACAAAGTGGATGTGTTTGACGGCGTGCTTCATGAGGACTTCACCAGCGATTCGAGTTCATCGGCCACCCGCGAGGCCGCGCGCGGGCGCGCCAGGCCACGGGCGCGCTGCGCCATCGCCAAGAGGCCCTCACGCGTCAGGCCGCTCAGCAGTTCGTGCAGCTTGGCGGGGCTCAGGTCTTGCTGCGGCAGGTGCATGGCCGCCTCGTGCTGGGCCATGAAGCGGGCGTTGTCGCGCTGGTGCGAGGTGGTGGCCACCACCAGCGGCACCAGCAGGGCCGGCACGCCGCCGGCACAAAGCTCGCTCACCGTCACCGCGCCGGCACGGCCGATGAGGAGGTCGCAATCGGCCAGCCGCGCCGCCATGTCATCGATGAAGGGCAGCAGCTCGGCCTGCACCCCGGCCGCCTGGTAGGCCGCCTGCACGGTAGAGAAATTGGCGGCGCCGGTCTGGTGCGTGACGATGGGGCGCAGCTCGGCCGGCCACAGCGCCAGCGCCTTGGGCAGCACCTCGTTGATGGCGCGCGCACCCAGCGAGCCGCCCACCACCAATACGCGCAAGGGGCCGGCGCGGCCGGCAAAGCGCTCGGCCGGATCGGCGATCGCCTCGATCTCGGCGCGCACCGGGTTGCCGGTGACCACTGCCTTGGCCGTGGACGCCGCGGCGGCGCCATCGAAGCCAAAGGCGATGCGGCGCGCAAAGGCCTTGAGCCCGCGGTTGGAGAGCAGCATGGCGGCATCTGCATTCACCAGCATCAGCGGCTTGCGCATCAGCCAGGCCATCAGGCCGCCGGGCAGGCAGACATAGCCGCCCATGCCCAGCACCGCGTCGGCGCTGCGCGTGCCGAACACGGTGCGTGCCTGCGCAAAGGCGCGCGCGAACTTGAACAGGCCCGTGACGGCATGCGCAAAGCCCTTGCCGCGCAGGCCGGCAAAGGCCAGGCGGTCGAGCGGCAGGCCGGCGGCCGGCACCAGCTTGTTTTCCATGCCGGTCTCGGTGCCCATCCAGCTCACGCTCCAGCCGCGGCGCTTCATCTCCTCGGCCACCGCCAGGCCCGGGATGATGTGGCCGCCGGTGCCGGCCGCCATGATGACGAGGTGGCGCGTGCTCATGCTCGCCCCCCGCGCATGAGTTGCCGATTCTCGATGTCTATTCTTAAGACAATTGCCAAGGACACGCAGTTCATCAGGATCGCCGAGCCGCCGAAACTCAGCAGCGGCAAGGTCAGCCCCTTGGTCGGCAGCGCCCCCAGGTTCACGCCCATATTGATGAAGCCCTGCGCCGCCATCCAGATGCCTATGCCCTGGGCATAGAGGCCGGCGAACACGCGGTCCAGCGCGATGGCCTGGCGGCCGATGTGGAAGAGCCGGCGCGAGAGCCAGAAGAAGCCGATGATGACCAGGGCCACGCCCACAAAGCCCAGCTCCTCGCCGATCACCGCCAGCAGGAAGTCGGTATGCGCCTCGGGCAGGTAGTGCAGCTTTTCCAGGCTGGAGCCCAGGCCCTGGCCAAAGAACTCGCCACGGCCGAAGGCGATCAGCGAATGCGTCAGCTGGTAGGCCTTGCCCTGGGCATATTTCTCGTCCCAGGGATTGAGGTAGGCAAAGATGCGCTCGCGGCGGAATTCGCTGAAGGTGATCATCAGCACGAAGGCCCCCACCAGCACCGCCACGATGAGGAAGAACATGCGGCCGTTCACGCCGCCCAGGAAGAGGATGCCCATCGCGATCGCCGCGATCACCATGAAGGCGCCCATGTCCGGCTCAGCCAGCAAGAGCACCCCCACCACGCCCAGCGCCACCACCATGGGCCAGACCGCCTGGAAGAAGTTCTCCTTCACATCCATCTTGCGCACCATATAGCTGGCCGCGTACATCGCGATCGCCAGCTTGGTGAGCTCGGAGGGCTGGAAGTTCATCACGCCCAGCGGGATCCAACGCCGCGCGCCATAGACCACCTTGCCCAGGCCGGGGATCAGCACCGCGATCAGCATCACCAGCGAGATCACGAAGATCCAGGGCGCCCAGCGCTCCCAGCTCGCCACCGGCACCTGCACGGTGATCAGCGCGGCCACCAGGCCGAAGCCGATCGCCACCATATGGCGGGTGAGGAAATGCGTCGGCAGGTATTTGGCGAAGCGCGGGTTATCCGGCATCGCGATCGAGGCCGAATAGACCATCAGCAGGCCCAGGGCCATCAGCGCCAGCACCACCCACACCAGGGTGACGTCAAAGCCCTGGATGCGCGTGGGCTGGCCGGCCGAGGTCGACACCCAGTCGCGCACCGGCACATCGGCGGCACTCGCCTCGCTCTTGGCGAACAGCGCGCGCAGGCGCTCCGCCAGGTTCTTCAGGCCCAGGGTCTCGCTCATCAGCTGAGCCCCCCGTCGTTGGCCAGCTCATGCACCTGGGCCACGAACACCTCGGCACGGTGGCCGTAGTTGCGGAACATGTCCAGGCTGGCGCAGGCTGGGCTCAGCAGCACGCTGTCGCCGCTATGCGCCTGCTGCAGGCACCAGCTGGTGGCGGCCTCCAGCGTGTCGTGGCGCTGCATCGGTAGCTGGCAGTCTTGCAAGGCAGCCTCGATCTGAAGCGCGTCGCGGCCGATCAGGGCCACCGCGCGTCCATGGCGCGCCACGCCCTCGCGCAGCGGGGAAAAATCCTGGCCCTTGCCGTCGCCGCCCAGGATCAGCACCAGCTTGGCGGGTGCGCGATCGGCGCCCAGGCCGTTGATGGCGGCCACGGTGGCGCCGACATTGGTGCCCTTGGAATCGTCATAGAAATCCACGCCGCGGATGCTGGCCACGTATTCGACGCGGTGCGGCTCGCCGCGGTAGTCGCGCAAGCCATGCAGCATTGGCGCCAGCTCGCAGCCGGCCGCGCTGGCCAGGGCCAGGGCCGCCAGCGCATTGGCGGCGTTGTGGCGGCCGCGCACGCGCAGCGCGTCGGCGGGCATCAGGCGCTGCAGGATGATCTCCTCCGCGTCCTCATCCTTGCGGCGCTTGAGGGTCTCGTCGACCTCGCGGGCGCGCACCAGCCAGGCCATGCCGCCCTCGCTGACCAGGCCATAGTCGCCCGGATGATCGGGCGCGTTCAGGCCGAAGCGCAGCACGGTGCGCGACTGCAGCTTGGCGGCGCGGCCGCGCCCCTGCTTGACCAGCACCGGCGCCGGCACCATCGCCTCCACCAGGGCGTCGTCGCGGTTGATCACCATCAGCGTGTGCTCGCCAAAGACACGCGCCTTGGCGCGCGCATAGGCGGCCATATCGCCATGCCAGTCGAGATGGTCCTGGGTGATGTTGAGCACCGCCGCGGCGGTGGGCTCGAAGCCCTGCACGGTGTCGAGCTGGAAGCTGGAGAGCTCCAGCACCCAGACCTCGGGCAGGTGCTCGAACACCGGCCCCTTGGGCGGCGGCGGCTTGATCGGCAGGGGCTGCTCGTCCAGCAGCGCATCCACCTCGTCCAGGGTGGACAACTCCACTATGGGCTCGGGCTGAGCCTCCGGGGTTTCATCGGCCACCGGGGTCAGGTCTTGCGCCTCTTCAGGCGCCTCCACCGGCTCTGCGGGCAACGCGGCCGGCTCCAGGTCCAGCGCCTCGGCCAACGTGGTCAGCATGCTGGGGCCGATATTGCCGGCCACCGCCACGCGCTTGCCGGCGCGCTCGGCCAGCAGCGCGGTCATGCAGGTGGTGGTGGTCTTGCCATTGGTGCCGGTGATGGCCAGCACCGCGGGCGCGTAACGGCGCTCCGCCTTGAGATCGGCGAGGGCGCGGGCAAACAGGTCCAGCTCGCCCTGCACCGGGATGCCGGTGGCGCGCGCCAGGCTCAGGAGCGGCTGCAGGCGTGCGTCCAGCGGCGAGAGGCCCGGGCTCTTCAGCACCAGTTGCACGCCCGCCAGCGCCGATTCCGGCAGCTCGCCGTGGAAGAACTCGACGGCCGGCAGCTGCTCGCGCAGCGTGGCCAGTTGCGGCGGCTGCGCGCGCGAGTCCCACACCGTGGCCGTGGCGCCGTAGCGCAAGGCCCAGGCGGCCATGGCCAGGCCGGAGTCGCCCAGCCCCAGCACCAGCACCTTGAGTCCCATCAGCTGCTTCATCGTGCCATCCTCAGCGCAGCTTCAGGCTGGCCAGGCCGATCAGGCACAGCAGCATGGTGATGATCCAGAAGCGCACCACCACCTGGGTCTCTTTCCAGCCCGATTTCTCGAAATGGTGGTGCAGCGGCGCCATCTTGAAGATGCGGCGGCCGGTGCCGGTCTTCTTCTTGGTGTACTTGAACCAGCTCACCTGAATCATCACCGACAGCACCTCGGCGACGAACACGCCGCCCATGATGCCCAGCACGATTTCCTGGCGCGTGATGACCGCCAGCGTGCCCAGCGCGCCGCCCAGCGAGAGCGCGCCCACATCGCCCATGAAGACCTGGGCCGGATGGGTGTTGAACCAGAGGAAGGCAAGACCTGCCCCCGCCATCGCCGCGCAGAAGATCATCAGCTCGCCGGCGCCGGGGATGTAGGGAAAGATCAGGTACTTGCTGTAGACCGAGGAGCCGGTGACGTAGGCGAACACGCCCAGCGCCGAGCCCACCATCACCACCGGCATGATGGCCAGGCCGTCCAGGCCGTCGGTGAAGTTCACCGCATTGCTGGTGCCGACGATGACGAAGAAGGACAGCGCGATGAAGCCGAACACGCCCAGCGGGTAGCTGACCGTCTTGAAGAAGGGCAGCATCAGGTCGGCCTTGGGCGGCAGCTCGGTGGAGAAGCCGCTCGTGACCCAGCGGAAGAACAGCTCCACCACGCCCAGGAAGGAGGTCTCGGACACGCTGAAGGCCAGGTAGAGCGCGGCCACCAGGCCGATCAGCGATTGCCAGAAGAACTTCTCGCGGCTGCTCATGCCCTCGGGGTTCTTGTCGACGACCTTGCGCCAGTCATCCACCCAGCCGATCGCGCCAAAGCCCATCGTCACCAGCATCACGACCCAAACGAAGCGGTTGCTCCAGTCGAACCACAGCAGCGTGGACACGCCGATGCCGATCAGGATCAGCACCCCGCCCATGGTGGGCGTGCCGCTCTTGGCCAGATGCTGTTGCACGCCGTACTCGCGGATCGGCTGGCCGATCTTCATTTCGGTCAGGCGGCGTATCACCCAGGGGCCGAAGGCCAGGCCGATCAGCAGCGAGGTCATCGCCGCCATCACCGCACGGAAGGTGATGTACTGGAACACGCGCAGAAAGCCGAGGTCCGGATACAGGCCTTGCAACCATTGGGCCAGACTAAGCAGCATGGGCGCCCCCATCCTTTTGCAGCGCCGCGACCACGCGTTCCATCTTCATGAATCTCGATCCTTTGACGAGCACGTTCTGAACCTGGGGCGCCTGCTCAAGGGCTGCCACCAACTCGTCCACTGACTTGAAATGTCTGGCGGCGACGCCATAGGCGCGCGCCGTGTCGGCCGCCGCCTCACCCACGGTCCACAGCGCGGCGATGCCGCGCTCGGCCGCGTAGGCGCCCACCTCGCCATGGAAGGCCGGGCCCTCGTTGCCCACCTCGCCCATATCGCCAAGCACCAGCCAGGACAGGCCCGGCAGATCGGCCAGCACGTCGATGGCGGCGCGCACGCTGTCGGGGTTGGCGTTGTAGCTGTCGTCGATCAGGGTCAGGCGTCGGCCCTGGCGCTCCAGCTGCTGCAGCTGCGAGCGGCCCTTGACGGGGCGGAAGTCTTCCAGCCCGCGCACCACCGCGGCCAGCGGCGCACCGGCGGCCAGCGCGCAGGCGGCCGCCGCCAGGGCGTTGCGCACGTTGTGCAGGCCGGCCACCGAGAGCGCCACCGGCGCATCGCCGGCCGGCGTGTGCAGCTCCAGCGCCCAATGCCCCGCATCCACCCACGCGGCGCGACCCATCACATCGGCCTGGCCCTGCAGCGCAAAGCTGAGGTGGCCGCGCGTGCCGGCGAGCCGATGCCAGATCGGTGCGCAGGCGTCCTCGGCCGGGAACACCGCCACACCGGCGGCGCCCAGCGCCTCGATGACGGCGCCGTTCTCGCGCGCCGCCGCCTCGACCGTCTGCAGAAACTCCTGGTGCTCGCGCTGCGCGTTGTTGACCAGGGCCACGGTGGGCTGGGTCATCGCGGCCAGCGGCGCGATCTCGCCCGGGTGGTTCATGCCCAGTTCGATCACCGCGGCGCGGTGCCAATGGGCCAGGTCCTGGCGCAGGCGCAAGAGCGTCAGCGGCACGCCGATCTCGTTGTTGTAGTTGCCCTCGGTGGCGAGCGCCGCCGTGCCCAGCCAGGCGCGCAGGATGCTCGCAATCATCTGGGTCACGGTGGTCTTGCCATTGCTGCCGGTGACGGCGATCACCGGCAGATGGCATTGCGCGCGCCAGGCGCTGGCCAGCGCACCCAGCGCCTTGAGGCTGTCGGGCACCTCGATGCCGGGCAGGCCGGCGGCCTCCAGGCCGCGCTCGGCCAGGGCCGCGACGGCACCCGCCGCCCTGGCCTGGGCCAGGAAGTCGTGCGCATCGAAGCGCTCGCCGCGCAGCGCCACGAAGAAGTCGCCCGCCTGCAGGCTGCGCGTGTCGCTGTGCACGCGCAGAATGGCCAGCTCCGGGTCGCCCACTAGGCGCGCCGCGGGCACGGCGGGCAGCAGCAGCGCGTGCAGCTGGCCGAGCGTGAAGTTGTTGTGGCTCACAGTCCGGCCCTCCGGATCAGGGCGGCACGGCCTTCGTCCACATCGGAGAAGGGCAGGCGCTCGCCCATGATTTCCTGATAGTCCTCGTGGCCCTTGCCGGCCACCAGCAGCACGTCGCGGCTGCCGGCCTCCAGCACCGCGCGCTGGATGGCTTCGCGGCGGTCGGCCAGCACCAGGCGCGGCGCGGCCGCATCCAGGCCCGCCTCGATATCGGCCAGCACCTGCTCGGGTGCCTCGCCGCGCGGGTTGTCGCTGGTAATGACGACGCGCTGGGCCAGCCTGGCGGCGATCGCGCCCATCAGCGGGCGCTTGCTGCGGTCGCGGTCGCCGCCGCAGCCGAACACGCAGTGCAGCTGGCCGCCGCGCGCCGCGGCCAGCGGGGCCAGCGCTTCCAGCGCCTTCTGCAGCGCATCGGGCGTGTGGGCATAGTCCACCACCAGCTCGGGCAGCTCGCGGCCATTGCCGACGCGCTGCATGCGGCCGGGCACGGGGGTGACGAGGGCCGCCACGCGGGCCACATCGGCCAGGCCATGGCCGAGTGCGCGCAGGCCACCGATCACCGACAGCAGGTTGGAGATGTTGTACTCGCCGATCAGGCCGGTCTCGACCAGCAGTTCTTCGGCCCCTTCCTTCAGGGTGAAGGCCAGGCCAGCGGCGCGGTAGTGCAGCGCATGGGCCGAGAGGCGCGCATCGCTGCGGTTCAGGCCGTAGCTCCAGACGTCCAGCTTGCCGGTCAGCTCCTTGGCCAGTTCGGCACCCTTGGCATCGTCGAGGTTCAGCACCGCGGCCTGCAGGCCCGGCCAGTCGAACAGCTCGCGCTTGGCGGCCCAGTAGGCGTCCATGCTGCCGTGGTAGTCCAGATGGTCCTGGGTGAAGTTGGTGAACAGGGCCACGCGCAGCTGGGTGCCGGCGAGGCGGTGTTCCTTGATGCCGATCGAGGAGGCCTCGATCGCGCAGGCCGCATAGCCCTGCCCCAGCATGCGCTTGAAGGCCGCCTGCAGCAGCACGGGGTCAGGTGTTGTCAGGCCGGTGTAGCTGATGTCGGCGGGCTTGCCGCTGCCCGGGATGGGCGGCTCGCCCACCCCCAGCGTGCCGACCACGCCGCAGCGCTGGCCCAGCAGGCTCAGGGCCTGGGCGGTCCACCAGGCGGTGGAGGTCTTGCCATTCGTGCCGGTGCTGGCGATCACCGCCAGCTGCTTGCTGGGCTCGCCGTAGTAGGCGGCGGCGATCAGGCCGGTCTTGGCCTTCAGCCCGGCCAGCGAGGCCACGCGCGCATCGGTGAAGCCATAGGCATCGACGCCCTCCTCCTCCACCAGGCAGGTGGCGGCGCCGGCGGCGATGGCAGCGGCCACATAGCCGCGGCCGTCCTTGGCATAGCCGGGCCAGGCGATGAAGGCATCGCCGCCCGCCACCGCGCGGCTGTCGGTGCGCAGCGCGCCGGTGGTCCATTCCTGCAGCCAGCGGGCCGCGGCTTCGGGTGATTTGAGTCGGGTCAGCATGTCTTGTGGTCCTTGTTGCCGAGGCCGCAGGCCAGCAGTTCGGGCTTGGCGGGCGGCACATGCATCAGGCGCAGGCTTTGCGCCACCAGCTCGCTGAACACCGGCGCGGCCACATGGCCGCCGGCATGGCCGGCGATGCTGGGCTCGTCCACCATCACCGCGACGACGATGCGCGGCTGCTGGATCGGCGCCAGGCCCACGAACCAGGCGCGGTACTTGCTCTTGTCGTAGCCGCGGCCGACCTGCTTGTAGGCGGTGCCGGACTTGCCGCCCACGGCATAGCCGGCCACCTGGGCCTCGCGCGCGGTGCCGCCGGGCTCGGTGACGCTCTGCAGCATCTGGCGCAGCGTCTCGGCGGTCTGCGGCGAGAACACGCGCCGGCCCTGCACCGGGGCGCCGGCGGGCAGCTTCTGGATGCTCAGCGGCAGCAGCTCGCCGTCGTGCGCAAACACCGTGTAGGCATGGGCCAGCTGCAGGAGCGAGGCCGAGAGGCCGTAGCCATAGCTCATGGTGGCCTGCTCGACCGGCCGCCACTTCTGGTAAGGCCGCAGGCTGCCGGTGACGGCGCCGGGGAACTGGATCTGCGGGCGCTGGCCCAGGCCGATGGCGCTGTACAGCTCGTGCATCTCGCGCGGCGGCATTTGCAGCGCCATCTTGAGGGTGCCGATATTGCTGGAGTTCTTGATCACCTCGGCCACCGTCATCACGTCGGCCGGGTGCGCATCGCTGATGCGGTGGCCGGCCATGGTGATGAAACCGGGCGCGGTGACGATGCGGGTGGCGGGCGTGACGCGGCCCGACTCGATCGCCTGCGCGGCGATGAAGGGCTTCATGGTCGAGCCGGGCTCGAACACATCGGTGAGCGCGCGGTTGCGCAGCTGCTCGCCGCCGCGCTGCTTGCGCTCGTCCGGCTTGAAGCTGGGGTAGTTGGCCAGCGCCAGCACCTCGCCGCTGCGCGCATCCAGCACCACCGCACTGCCCGCCTTGGCGCCATGCTTGGCCACCGCATCGCGCAGGCGCTGGTAGGCGTAGTACTGGATCTTGGCGTCGATGGCCAGCTCGATGTCCTGGCCGTTGACCGCGTCGACATGGGCGCCCTGATCCTCCACCACGCGGCCCAGGCGGTCGCGCAGCACGGCGCGCAGGCCGTCCCGGCCCTGCAGCGCGGATTCGAAGGCCAGCTCCAGGCCCTCCTGGCCGCGCTCGTCGGCATTCGTGAAGCCCACCACATGGGCGGCGGCCTCGCCCTCGGGATAGCGGCGCTGGTACTCGCGCTCCTGGAACACGCCCTTGAGCTTGAGGGCGCGCACCTGCTCGGCCATGCCGTCGTCGACCATGCGGCGCAGCCACACGAAGCGGTGCGCGGGGTCCAGCTTGGCGTGCAGATCCGCGTCGCTCATGCCCAGCGCGCGGGCCAGCGCGGCGCGCTGGGCGGCGTCGCCGTCCAGCTCCGACGGGATGGCCCAGAACGAGGGCATGGCCACGCTGCTGGCCAGCACCTGGCCGCTGCGGTCGATCAGGCGGCCGCGGCTGGCGGGCAGCTCCTGCTTGTGCAGATAGCGCGCCTCGCCCTGCTGCTGGAAGAAGGCATGGTCCACCGCCTGCACATAGGCGGCGCGCGCCAGCAGGCCGGTAAAGCCCAGGCCCACCAGCACGAGCAGAAAGCGCGAACGCCACAGCGGCGTGCGTGTGGCGAGCAGGGGGCTGTGGATGCGCGGCGGGCGGGCCATCAGAAGCTCTCCTCCACCGCCTGCAGCTTGCCGCTGGCAACGATCTGCGGCTTCACCTCCAGATCGGGCGGCACGCCCAGCAGGCGCAGGCTCTGCGCCACCACCTGGCTGAACACCGGGCCGGCCACGGCGCCGCCGTAGTAGACGCCGTTGCTGGGCTCGTCCACCATCACCGCCACCACGATGCGCGGCTTGCTGATCGGCGCGATGCCGACGAACCAGGAGCGGTACTTGTGGCCGGCGTAGCTCTTGCCTTCCTGCTTGTGCGCGGTGCCGGACTTGCCGCCCACGCTGTAGCCGCTCACCATCGCCTGCGGCGCGGTGCCGCCGGGGCCGGCGGCCATCTGCAGCATCTCGCGCACCTGGGTCGCGGTCTTCTCGCTGAACACGCGGATGCCATGCACCGGCTCCTTGGCGGTCTGGTGCATCATCGAGATGGGGATCACCTCGCCGTCGCGCGCGAACACGGTGTAGGCGCGCGCCAGCTGCAGCAGCGAGGCCGAGAGCCCGTAGCCATAGCTCATGGTGGCCTGCTCGATCGGGCGCCAGCTCTTGTAGGGCCGCAGCTTGCCGGTCACCGTGCCGGGGAAGTTGATCTGCGGACGCTGGCCCAGGCCGATGGCGGTGAACATCTCATGCATCTCGCGCGCCTGCATCTGCAGGGCCAGCTTGGTGATGCCGACGTTGGAGGATTTCTGGATCACCTCGGCGGCGGTGAGCACGCCATGCGGGTGGGCGTCGGTGATCACCGAGCCGGTCACCGTCATGCGGCCGGGCGCGGTGTCGATCGGGGTCTGGGGCGTGACGCGGCCGGTCTCCAGCGCCAGCGCCATCACCAGCGGCTTCATCGTCGAGCCGGGCTCGAACACATCGGTGAGCGCGCGGTTGCGCAGCTGCTCGCCGCTGAGGTTCTTGCGCTCGCCGGGGTTGTAGCTGGGGAAGTTGGCCAGCGCCAGCACCTCGCCGGTCTGCACGTCCAGCACCACCACCGAGCCGGCCTTGGCCTTGTGCTCGGCCACCGCATCGCGCACGCGCTGGTAGGCGAAGAACTGCACCTTGGCGTCGATGGAGAGATCGATGTCGCGGCCGTTGGCGGGCGGCACGCGCTCGCCCATGTCCTCGACCACGCGGCCCAGGCGGTCGCGCACCACGGCGCGCGAGCCATCGCGACCCTGCAGGTCCTTCTGGAAGGCCAGCTCGATGCCCTCCTGGCCCTTCTCTTCCAGATTGGTGAAGCCCACCACATGGGCGGCCGCCTCGCCCTCGGGGTACTGGCGCTTGTATTCACGGTCCTGGAACACGCCCTTGAGATTGAGCGCCTTGATGCGGGCGGCGGTGTCATCGTCGGCCTGGCGGCGCAGGAACACGAAGCGCGTGGCCGGGTCCAGCTGCTTGTCCAGCTGCTGCTGGCTGATGCCGAGGATCTTGGCAAGCTCGCGGCGCTTGGCGGGGTCGGTGTCGACTTCCTTGGGGAAGGCCCAGATCGAGGGCACGGCCACGCTGCTGGCCAGCACCTGGCCGCTGCGGTCATTGATGCGGCCGCGGCTGGCGGGCAGCTCCACGGTATGGGCGTAGCGCGCCTCGCCCTGGCGCTGGAAGAACTCCTCGCCGATCACCTGGATGTAGGCGGCACGCGCCAGCAGGCCGGCAAAGGCCAGGCCCACCAGGGCCACCAGAAAGCGCGAGCGCCAGGGCGGGGTCTTGGAGGCCAGCAGCGGGCTGGTGGAATAGCTGACGCTGCGCGTGTTGAGCGAGCGTGCAGCGCCAGCGCCGGCCGCGGAACTGCGCCTGAGCTTCACTGCGTGCCTCCGGCCGAAGCAGCCTGGCCCGGCAAGGTCGTGCCTGTGGTGACGGCCTGCGTGATGGCCGGCGTGATCGCGCGCATGCGCAGGCGCTCGCGCGCCACTTGCTCCACGCGCAGATTGGTGGCCTGGGCATGGCGCTCGGCCTGCAGGCGCTGGTAGTCGGCGTCCAGCCGGCGTGCCTCGGTCTGGGCACGGTCCAGCTCGGTGAACAGGCGGCGCGCCTCATAGGCATTGCGCACCATGTAGAGGCCCGACAGCAGCACCGCCAGCAGCAGCAGGAAGTTGATGCGGCTCACCGCTTCGCTCCCTTGCGCTTGGGCTTGGTTTCGGCCGCGGCCTGCGGATCCAGCGCCGCGTCGGTGCGCTCGGCCACGCGCAGGATGGCCGAGCGCGAGCGCGGGTTGGCGCGCACCTCGGTCTCGCTGGGCTTGATGCGGCCCAGCGCCGTCAGCGCCAGCGCCTTGGGCGCGGCGAACATCGCGCGCCGGTCCACCACTTCCTTGCTGTGCGAGGCGATGAAGGTCTTGACGATGCGGTCTTCCAGCGAATGGAAGCTGATCACTGCAAGCCGCCCGCCCGGCAGCAGCATCTGCAGGGCCGCGTTCAGCCCCTGCTCGAGCTCTTCAAGCTCGGCGTTGACGTAAATCCGTAACGCTTGAAATGTGCGCGTTGCAGGGTCCTGGCCCGGTTCGCGGGTTTTGACTGCACCAGCCACGACTTGGGAAAGCTCGGCAGTGCTTCGAACAGCACTCCCGCTCTCCCGGCGAGCAACAAGCGCCTTTGCAATCTGTGCAGCAAACCGTTCTTCCCCATAGTCGCGTATGACCTCGGCAATTTGGCGCTCGTCGGCACGCGCCAGGAAATCGGCGGCACTCTCGCCGCGCGTGGTGTCCATGCGCATGTCCAGCGGCCCCTCGAAGCGGAAGCTGAACCCGCGCGCGGGGTTGTCAATCTGCGGGCTCGACACGCCCAGGTCCAGCAGCACGCCGTGCACCCGCTGGATGCCCAGGGCCTCGAGCTGGGCGCGCATGTCGGCAAAAGGGGCGTGGCAGATAGAAAAACGCGGGTCCGTGACCCGCGTCTCGCCGGTGGTGGCCGCCGCGATGGCCTCGGGGTCGCGATCGATCGCGATCAACCTCCCCTGCGGCCCGAGCTTCTCCAGCAGCAGGCGCGAATGGCCGCCGCGGCCGAAGGTGCCGTCCACATAGATGCCGTTGGGATCGTTCAGCACCCCGTCCACGGTCTCGTGCAGCAGCACGGTGGTGTGCGAAAAGCCGGGCGTCGCGGGCGTCGTCATCTCGCTCATCAGAAGCTGAAATCCTTGAGTGCGTCCGGCAGTTCGGACTGCATCACCTGGGCCTCGTGCGCCGCATAGGCGGCCGCGTCCCAGAGTTCGAAGTAGCTGCCCATGCCCAGCAGCATCACGTCCTTCTGCAGCGCGGCGCTGGCGCGCAGCTCGGGCGCGATCAGGATGCGCGCCGCGCTGTCGATCTCGACGTCCTGGGCATTGCCCAGGAACACACGCTTCCAGCCCGAGGCCGACATGGGCAGGGCGGCGATGCGATCGCGGAAGTTTTCCCAGGCCGGCCGTGGGAACACCATCAGGCAACCCTCGGGGTGCTTGGTGAGGGTGAGCTGGCCGGCGCACAGCGCCTGCAGCACCTCGCGGTGGCGTGTAGGGACGGACAAACGCCCCTTGGCGTCCATCGCCAAGGCACTCGCCCCTTGAAACACAAAATTCGCCACAGCGACCCACCAAATGACAGTTTTTCCCACTTTACTTACGCAACCGCCGCAGGTCAAGGCAAATCGCGTTTTTTCCCAATGAAATCAACTACTTAGAAACGATAGCTGCGAGAGCCCGTAAATAAAAGTTGTTCAAAAAGAAGGACTTGCAAACCTGTCTGCAAGTGGTGGATGAAGAAAACAGGCCTCCCGGCCGGCCAGCGGCGCCACCCGGGCGCGCCAGCCTTGATTGTCGCGGCCCGGCCGCCCGCTGCGGCGGCCGGGCGCTGCTTTAGGCAGCGCTCCCGGGGCGAAACAGCCCCTCGGCGGAAGCAGCGAGCCCGCTCAGTGACGTTGCAACAGCTCGCTGGGGCTGCAGGCGAACCAGCGCTGGCAGCTGCGCGACAGGGCGGCCTGCTCCGAGTAGCCCAGCATCAGCGCAATTTGCGCCAGGCTGGGCCGCGCGGATTGGCGCAGCAGCTCCACGAAATAGTCACGGCGCGCCTCGTCCAGCAGCTGCGGAAACGGGCAACCCTCCCTGGCCAGCCGGCGCTGCAGGCTTTTCTCGTGCAGAGACAACTCCGCGGCGATATCGGCCTGCTTCACCCGCCCCATGCCAAGGCGCTGGCGCAGCAGGCGGCGCACGCCTTCCGATACCAGCTCGCCCGATTTCGGAAAACGGCTGTCGATATAACTGGTTGCCATCTTGATGCGCAATTCGTTCCGCCCCGGCAGCGGGCGCTTCAGCTCCGCCTCGGCAATACGGATGGCCGCAAACGGCGCATTGAATCTGCACTCGCAGGAGAAATAGGCCTGATACTTGTCCGCGGCGCTCAGTGCCTCGTGCGGAAACATCACGAGCAAATCATCACCGCGGCTTTCGCGCGCAAATCTCAGGGCCCGCACCAAGGACACCAGAATGTATTCGGTGACCTGTTTGAAACTCGCCGGCCGGCCATCGTTCACCGTCAGGATCAAATCCACCATCCCGGCCTGCCCGCGCACCGGCGCGAGCGTGGGCTGAAACACCGTGCTATAGACATGCCCATATTGGGTAATCAGCGCCAGCGCCTCGCTGAGGGTATTGGCATGCCGCATCAGCACCACCACGGGCCCTTCGAAATATTCATCCGGCCCCTGCCCCATGCGCAAACCAAAATCGGGGCAGCGTCCCGCCTCGGCGGTATTTTCAAGCAGTTGCACGAACAGCTGATACGGGATGAATTCATCACCCGAGATCGGCTGCTCCAATACCAGACCGAGGCGCTTCATCTGCGCATATGGATCGACCGCCACGGCCTGGGCCGCCCATTCGTAATCCTGCAGGGCAACGGAGCGAATCAGCGCTGGCATGAATCTAGGCGTTGAGCGGAATTCGGTGAATACCCGCATGTCCGCGGGAGTTAAATGAATGTCTGCCGGGGTCAATTCTTTGCAGGCGCAATCATGCACCATCCTCGTGCCAGTTTTGACATTTGCTAATGCGCGCGCCCGCTTCGGGCTGAGCCCAGCGCGCCGCGGCGGCGTCTTCTAGACACAGGAAATCACCCATGCCCTTGCATCGCGACCCCAAATTCGCGCTTTTGTTGTCCATGCTCACCGCCGCGGCGCTGGCGGGCTGCGGCGGCGGAAGCGACCCTGCACCGCAGGCTCAAACCATCAGCTTCGCCGCACCGGCGACCCAGACCATGGGCACGGCCGCGGCCGCGCTGAGCGCCACGGCCAGCTCCGGCCTGCCGGTCAGCCTGGCGTCCAAGACCGCCGCCGTGTGTACGCTGAGCGGCAGCACCCTGGTGCTGGTGTCGGCCGGCATCTGCTCGGTGGAGGCCTCGCAGGCGGGCAATGCATCCTGGCTGGCGGCCACGCCGGTAACGGTGAGCTTCAGCGTCAATGTGGCCGGCACCATCGTCACGGCGGCCAAGATGAACGACCTGGACCTGAACGCGATCCTGCTCGCCGCCAAGGACGGTGACACCATCACCATGCCGGCCGGCCGGTTCACCATGCTGGGCCCCTTGCAGCTCTCGGGCAAGAAGAACATCACCATGCTGGGCGCCGGCAACGGCAAGGACCCGAGCAAGGACACCATCCTCTCGTTCAAGACAGCGCTGACGCAGAACGGCCTGTCGGCCAGCAGCCTGGACACGGTGAGCTTCAAGAAGTTCGCCATCGAGGATGCGTCGGGCAATGCGCTGTTCATCACCAACTCCAAGAACATCGTGATGGACACGATGCGCGCCGAGTGGGTGACCGATCCGCAGAAGACCTCGACCATGGCCTACGGCCTCTACCCGGTGAAGAGCGACAACATCCTGGTGACCAACAGCATCGTGGTCGGCAGCCGCGATGCCGGCGTCTATGTCGGCCAGTCGACCAATATCCGCGTGACCAACAACGACGTGTACTACAACGTCGCCGGTGTGGAGATCGAGAACTCGCACAACGCCATCGTCGAAGGCAACAACGTGCACGAGAACACCGGGGGCATCCTGGTCTTCGCCCTGCCCGGCCCGACGCGCTTCCTCAACACCAGCGGCGTGGTGGTGCGCAACAACACCATCGTGAACAACAACCTGCCGCCGGCGGCCAACGCGCAGGGCCTGGTGCTGACCATTCCCCCCGGCACCGGCGTGATGGTGCTGGCCTCGCAGAACACCGAGGTCCATGGCAACACCATCACCAAGCACCAAACCACCGGCGTGCTGATCACCTCGGCGATAGCGGCGCAGATCCCCTTCAACCCGGCCACCAAGGACGACCAGGGCAAGGTCTACGACCCCTATGAGCGCGGCATCTACGTGCACAACAACAAGATCAGCGATTTCGGCGCCACGCCGGGCGGCGCGTTTGCCGATCCGGCCGGCCTGGGCCAGTTCACGCAGGGTTTCTTCGCCACGCTGAAGGCCTTCCCGCAGCCGCAGAACTTCCCCGCCGTCATGTGGGACGGCATCGTCGATCCCGCCACCGGCAGCGGCGTGCAGGTCAATGGCAGCGGCGGCAACTATGCCGGCAATCTGCAGGTCTGCTCCAAGAGCAACGACATCAGCGCGCCCGCCGGCGCCGTGATTTCGTACGAGAACATCGACCTGAACCTGCTGGCATTGCTGGCCGGCGGCAACCCGGACTTCCCGAGCCCCGCCCGCATGAACTGCGTCATCACGCTGCCCGCCGTGACCGGGCTGCCCTGAGCGCCCGCGCCCGCCCTTCCACAAGGGGTGCTCATCGAGCCCCCTTTTCCCGTTTCAAAAGACCCGTCATGACCAACACCAGCAAACCCAACTCCGCCCCCTGGGCCGCCGGGGCCGCCGTGGCTCTGCTGAGCTCGGCCCTGCTGCTGTCCGCCTGCGGCGGCGGTGGCGGCAGCAGCCCTGCGCCTGCGCCTGCGCCTGCGCCTGCGCCTGCGCCTGCGCCTGCGCCTGCGCCGGCGCCGGCCCCGGCCCCGGCCCCGGCCCCGGCACCCGCCACGCCAACGATCTACGAGCCCGGCGCCGCGCCGGCCAAGCTCTCGGCATGGAAGCTCGCCACCATCGAAGGCACGCGGCTGACGCTCAACAGCGCGCTGCTGCCCTACGACCTGAACGCGGCCCTGTTCTCCGACTACTCGTTCAAGCTGCGCGCCATCTACCTGCCGCCCGGCAAGAAGATCAACTACGGCGCGGACGCCCTCGACTTCCCGGTCGGCACGGCCCTGGTCAAGACCTTCTACTACCCGAAGGCGAGCGGCACCGACGCCAGCTTGCTGGCCGTCGGCCAGAAGACGCAGACCGCGCAGGGCAACAGCATCGACCTGAGCAGCCACCGCCTGATCGAGACCCGCATCCTGGTGCGCCAGGCAGATGGCAACTGGGCGGGCCTGCCCTATGTCTGGGATGAGGACCAGAAGGACGCGACCCTCACCACGGCGGGCAAGTACATCTCGATGGAGCTGGTGCCGGACAGCGGCGCCACCCAGAAGTTCATCTATGCGGTGCCGAATTCGCAGACCTGCCAGCAATGCCATGCCTCCGCCAGCAATGGCAGCGGCTCGACCCTGCCGATCGGGCCCAAGCCACGCAACCTCAACAAGAGCTACGACTACGGCGCCGGCGTCGTCAAGAACCAGCTGCTGCAGTTGGACGAGCTGAAGCTGCTGACCGGCTTCAGCGGCCTTGCCGATGCACCCGCAGGAGTCGACTGGAAGGATGCCGGCAAGGCGCTGGACCTGCGTGCCAAGGCCTATCTGGATATCAATTGCGCGCACTGCCACAACAACCGCGGCTATGCCTCGCAGTCCGGCCTGCTGCTGGGCTTCGACAACGTGGGCTCGCCGGCCTCCGCCGATACCTGGGGCGTCTGCAAGATGCCGCTGGCCTATGTAGGCACCGGCGAGGCGGGCTACAAGTACGACATCAATCCGCGCAGCCCCGAGACTTCGATCCTGCTCTACCGCATGAGCCATGTCGGCGCGGGGCAGACCATGCCGGTGGTCGGGCGGCAGACCAACCACAGCGAGGCCAACGCCATGGTGAGCGACTGGATCCGGCAGCTGACGCAAGCGGCCTGCGCGCCTTAAGGGGCGAGGGACCCACCGCCAACCCCCGTGGGTCGCGTTTGCGAGAGAACGGGCCGGCGCGTAGGCGCAGCGCGAAGGTCGGGCTCACCGCCCGAAGCCGAGCGCTGCAACGCCCGTGCGGGCCCGTTATCTCGCAAACCCTAAGGGGCGGGCCTTTGCGGGCGCGGGCCGGCGTTGCGAACCTTGCCCAGACACCGGTCTGGGCGGCGGTCCGCGCCTTGGCCGGCATCCCGCAAAGATCCCGCCGCGGCCCACGGGGGTCGGCAGTGGGTCCCTAGCAGGCGTTGCTTGCATGCCCCAGCGCCATGGCGGAGGGCCGGTAGCTGAGTGATACTGCGGGCGGGGCCGGTTGGCTTGTGGGGCTTCAAGCCGGCACGGCCCGGCAGTCAACCCCAACCGGTCGAGGTCCGATTGAGCCGCAAAGCATCAAGCTCGCTCTTCTTCGCCATTGCCACCGGTGCCAGCATCGGCCTGCTCTTGCCAGCCCTGATCGTGGGCGGCTTGCTGATCGGCCTGCGCGAGCCGCAGGTGACGCAGCAGACCCAGGAACGCGAACTCCAGTCCAAGCTGGACGTGCTGGCCAGCAGCCTGCCCGAGCTGCTGTGGAATCTCGACGCCGTGGCGGCACGCGAGGTGGTGGCCGCCATCACCAAGGCCCCCGAGGTCGTGCAGGTGCGGGTCAGCGATGCCTCCCAGGGCCTGCCCTTCATCGAAGCCAAGTTTCCCGAGCGCCAGCTCGGCCACACCATCCGGGGCGAGCGCGAGATCTTCCGCGGCAATGCCAAGATCGGCCTGATCCAGGTCGAGATTGACGACCATCTGGCCGCCGCGGCGCTGCAGCGCCAGCGCTGGCTCTATGGCGCCACCGTGGGCGGGCAGCTGCTGGTCTCGCTGGCGCTGATACTGGCGCTGCTGAATTCGCGCCTGATGCGGCCGCTGCGCGAGCTGGGCATTTTTGCCAACGACCTGGCGCAGGGCCGCTTCTCGGCCGAGCTGCGCACCGAGCGCCACGACGAGATCGGCTTGCTGGGCCAGCATCTGGAACATATGCGCGACGCGCTGCAGGCGCAGTTCGACGCGCAGAAATCGCTCATCGCGCGCCTGCGCGGCATGGCCGAGACGGTGCCTGGCGTGGTCTACCAGCTGCGCCTGCAGACCGATGGCAGCTTTGCCTTCGCCTATGTGAGCGAAGCGGTGCGCGACTATTTCCGCCTCAACGCCGCCGAGTTCAGCAAGGACGCCGAGCTCCTGTTCGACCAGATCCAGGAGGTCGACCGGCAGGCGGTGCGCGATTCGCTGATGGCCTCGGCGCGCCACCTCAGCCCCTGGCAACAGGAGTTTCGCATCCGCAACCAGGACGGCAGCGAGCGCTGGCTCTACGGCAATGCGATCGCCCAGCTGGAGGAAGGCGGCACGGTGCTGTGGCACGGCTTCCTGACCGACATCTCGCGCCAGCGCCGCGATGCCCTGGAGCTGGAGCGCTACCGCCACCATCTGGAGGAGCTGGTGGAGGCGCGCACGCGCGAACTGGCCGCCGCCACCAAGGCCGCCGAGGCCGCCAGCCTGGCCAAGAGCGCCTTCCTGGCGAATATGAGCCACGAGATCCGCACGCCCATGAACGCCATCATCGGCCTGACCTATCTGGCGCGGCGCGACAACTGCACGCCCGAGCAGGAGGACCGCCTGAAGAAGGTGGGCGACGCCGCCGAGCACCTGCTGAGCGTGATCAACAACGTGCTGGACTTCTCCAAGATCGAGGCCGGCAAGCTGCAGCTGGAACAGCGCGAGTTCACCGTGCCCCAGGTGCTGGACAACATCCGCAGCATGCTGGCGCAGCGCGCCGCCGAGAAGGACCTGCAGGTGCAGGTGCAGATCGACCCGGCGCTGGAACGCCGCGTGCTGCATGGCGATGCCCAGCGCATCGCCGAGGTGCTGCTGAATTTCGCCGGCAACGCCATCAAGTTCACCGACCACGGCGTGGTGACGCTGCGGGCCGCGGTGGGCGAGCAGCTCGGCAACCAGCTGCAGCTGCGCTTCGAGGTGGAGGACAGCGGCATCGGCATCGCCCCCGAGGCGCAGGCGCGCCTGTTCAAGGACTTCGAGCAGGCCGACTCGTCGACCACGCGCCGCTATGGCGGCACCGGCCTGGGGCTGGCGATCTGCCGGCGCCTGGCCGAGCTGATGCATGGCGAGGTGGGCGTGCGCAGTCGGCCCGGCGAGGGCAGCCTGTTCTGGTTCCGCGTGCCGGTGGGCCTGAGCGTCAGCAAGCCGGGCGAGGCACTGCGCGATGTCGGCCAGAGCGCGCGCGAGCTGCTGGCCCCCTACCGCGGCAGCCGGCTGCTGCTGGCCGAGGACAACGCCGTCAACCAGGAGGTGGCCGTGGCCCTGCTGCAGAGCGCCGGCCTCGAGGTGGACGTCGCCGAGGACGGGCACAAGGCCTGGCAGATGGTGGAGCAGCGCGACTATGCGCTGGTGCTGATGGACGTGCAGATGCCGGTGATGGACGGGCTGGATGCCACCCGCGCGATCCGCGGCACGGCGCGCGGCCGGCACCTGCCCATTCTGGCGATGACGGCCAACGCCTTCGCCGAGGAACGCCAGCGCTGCCTGGACGCCGGCATGAACGACCATGTGGCCAAGCCGGTGGTGGCGGATCAATTGTTCAGAACTTTGGCGCGCTGGCTGGGTCAGCAGGCGTAAAGTCGGCAGTGAAGGCCGGGCCCGGCATGGGCGGCGGCCACGAGGAGGTAGCCATGCAAGTCAACCCGCATCCGGCCCTTCGTGCGCAGTGGCACGCCATCATGGTGGTTGTCTGCGCTCTCGCCTGCACCAGTGTCTGCGCGGCCGAACGCCTGGTGCTGGCCACCGAGGAATACCCGCCCTACAACATGAGCGACACGCGCGGCCATGTGGTGGGGCTGTCGACCGACATCGTGAAGGCGCTGCTCGATGCCGCCGGCTACGAGTACGACATCACCGTCTACCCCTGGGCGCGCGCCATCGGCATGGCACGCACCCAGGTCAACACCTGCGTCTACTCGATGTCACGCACGCCCGAGCGCGAATCGCTCTACAAATGGATAGGCCCGCTGGTGTCGAACGACTGGGCCCTGTTCGCGCTCGCCAAGTCCAGCCGCCCGGCCAGCCTGGACGAGACCGCCAATATGCGCATCGGCAGCTACCAGGGCGATGCCATCGTCAGCTATCTGCAGACGCGCGGCCACATCGTCGACGCCGCACCCAACGACGATGTGAACCCCAAGAAGCTGCTGGCGGGGCGCATCGACTACTGGGCCACCGGCCGCCTGATCGGCCAGTACCGGCTGGCGCAGCAGGGCATCAGCGGCATCGAGCCGGTGCTGGTGTTCAACCGCACCGAGATGTACCTGGCCTGCCAGAAGCAGCTGCCCGACGAGCAGGTCAAGCTGCTCAACAGCACGCTGGCGGGGCTGCAAAAGAGCGGCGCGATCCGCAAGATCTACGCCACGCATGGCTACACGCCCTGAGCTCTGTTCAGTTGCCTGCTCAGTTCGATTCCTTGATCATGCGGCCCGCGCCGGCCTGCAGCGGCCGCGCATTCATCGGGTACAGACGCGCAAAGATGCCGATCTGCTGGGCCGAGAGCTGCACCGGCTGGCGCATCACCATCCACAGCACGCCCTCGGTGCAGGGCGGCGTGGTGAGCGAGCCCATATAGGTGTAATAGGCCTTGTCGTCGGGCAGCAGCTGGCCGGCATCGATCGCGCCCGGAGCGCTGAGCGCCTCCATCTTCTCCAGCGGCAGGTTGTTCCAGATCGTCTGCACCAGCGGGTGATCGCCACCACGCTCGATCAGCACCGCCACCACCGCCAGGCGCCCCTCGGCATCCTTGTGCACCAGGTGCGCCACCATCTCGAACTGCCGGCCGTTGATGCGCTCCTCGCTGGGCCGATGGAAATGGAACTGCTGCAGCTCGTAGCGCCGCCCCATCACCTGCAGGCTGTTGCCCGCCGCGATGTTCACCTGGATGGTGTGGCCGTTGTCGAGCACCGCAAAGCCGCTGGGCCGGTAGTCGAACTGGATCTTCTCCAGGTCCACCCTGAAGCCGTCACGGATGTCGATCGGGCTCTGGCGCGTGCCGACCGCGCAGAGCTTGAATTCCGGCTTGAGCTCGGCCCAATGCTCGGGCGCGCCCTCGCCGGCATAGGCCCAGTGGATGTCCTTGCGCGCCTCGGGCTTGGCCGCCTTGGCGGCGCCGCGCGCGCCACGGCCGCTATCCGCCTTGCTCTCGGCCTTGCCCTCGGCCTTGCTCTCCACCTTGGCCTGCTCACCCTTGCTGCTGAGGCGCTCGGCCAGGCGCTTGCGCAGCAGCTCCACCGGCTCCTCGCCCGCTGCGGGCTCCTCGGCCAGCAGCGGCCCCAACGGCAGCGCAAGCAAGGTGGCAAGGGCAAGGCGACGCAAGACAGACATGAGGCACTCCTGCCCGACGGGGCGTGTCGCCTCCTTCTTCGGCCATTTGCGCGCCGTTCTTGAGCCTCGGGACCCTCTGCATCACTCCCATGGGCCGCGTTTGCGAGAGAACGGGCCGCCGAGTAGGCGCGCCGCGCAGGTCGGGCTCGCTGCCCGATGCCAAGCGGCGCAACGCCCGCGGCG
>Ga0207973_100069_pt1 | contig 66557 bp, 60 predicted proteins | sample LakWasMe82_HOW10_2_FD_183908 | JGI IMG/M metagenome (GOLD analysis project Ga0207973, IMG submission 183908) | Freshwater sediment methanotrophic microbial communities from Lake Washington under simulated oxygen tension - Sediment Metagenome... | ecosystem: Environmental > Aquatic > Freshwater >... | reverse complement strand
CGACTGCGGCACGACCGACGGTTCGCTGATGCGCGCCATCGTCGAGGGTGGCGAGGTCATCGAATCGCTGCGCGACCGTATCCTCGGCCGCACCGCGGTCGAAGACATCCTGCACCCCGAGAACCGCTCGGTCCTGGCCAAGTCCGGCGTCATGCTGGACGAGGACCTGATCGACGAACTCGAAGCAGCCGGCGTGGACGAAGTCAAGGTGCGTACCGCATTGACCTGCGAAACCCGTTTTGGCCTGTGCGCCAAGTGTTACGGCCGGGACCTGGGTCGCGGCGGCCTGATCAACATCGGCGAAGCGGTCGGCATCATTGCCGCCCAGTCGATCGGCGAGCCGGGCACGCAGCTGACCATGCGGACCTTCCACATCGGTGGTGCGGCTTCGCGTGCAGCGATTGCCTCCAGCGTCGAAGCCAAGTCCAACGGCGTGATCGGTTTCAACGCACCGATGCGTTATGTGACCAACACCAAGGGTGAACTGGTCGTGATCGCGCGCTCCGGCGAAATCGTGATCCACGACGAACATGGCCGCGAGCGCGAGCGTCACAAGGTGCCTTACGGTGCGATCCTGTCGGTGAAAGCCGACCAGACGATCAAGGCCGGCGCGATTCTGGCCAACTGGGACCCGCTGACCCGACCCATCATCACCGAGTTCGCCGGCAAGGTGGCCTTCGAGAATGTGGAAGAAGGCGTGACGGTTGCCAAGCAGCTCGACGAGGTGACCGGTCTGTCCACCCTGGTGGTGATCGATCCGAAACGCCGCGGCGCGACCAAGGTGATCCGTCCCCAGGTCAAGCTGATCGACGCGACCGGCAACGAAGTCAAGATCCCCGGCACCGATCACTCGGTGACGATCGGCTTCCAGGTCGGTGCGCTGGTCCAGGTGCGTGACGGCCAGGACGTGGGCCCCGGCGAGGTGCTCGCGCGTATTCCGGTCGAAGGCCAGAAGACCCGCGACATCACCGGCGGTCTGCCGCGTGTGGCCGAGCTGTTCGAAGCCCGTACCCCGAAAGACAAGGGCACGCTGGCCGAGATGACCGGTACCGTGTCGTTCGGCAAGGAGACCAAAGGCAAGGTTCGCCTGCAGATCACCGATCCTGAAGGCAAGGTCTGGGAAGACCTCGTGCCCAAAGAGAAGAACATTCTCGTGCACGAAGGCCAGGTCGTGAACAAGGGCGAGTCGATTGTCGACGGCCCTGCCGATCCGCAGGACATCCTGCGCCTGCTGGGCATGGAAGAGCTGGCCCGCTACATCGTCGATGAAGTGCAGGACGTTTACCGCCTGCAGGGTGTGAAGATCAACGACAAGCACATCGAAGTGATTGTTCGCCAGATGCTGCGCCGTGTGGTGGTCGAGAACGTCGGCGAGTCCAGCTACATCGCTGGCGAGCAGGTCGAGCGTTCGGTCATTCTGGATGCCAACGACGCCCTGCGCGCCGAAGGCAAGATCCCGGCGACCTTCAGCAACCTGTTGCTCGGTATCACCAAGGCCTCGCTGTCGACCGATTCGTTCATCTCTGCGGCTTCCTTCCAGGAAACCACCCGCGTGCTCACCGAGGCTGCCATCATGGGCAAGCGCGACGAGTTGCGTGGCCTGAAAGAGAACGTGATCGTCGGCCGCCTGATCCCCGCCGGTACCGGCATGGCCTACCACGAGGCACGCAAAGCCAAGGACCAGATGGACGACGCCGAGCGCCGTGCCATTGCCGAAGCCGAAGCGGCCGAACTCGAAGCCATGCCCGAGCAGACCAGCGAAGGTGCTGCCAGCGAGTAATTGCTGCTTTTTGACGCTATAAAAAGCGTAGCGCCTCGCGCCCTGTTAACAAGGGCCCGAGGCGCTTTTTTATTGAAGATCCGGAGTTGTTGCGCGCCCGCGCTGCGCGCGCATGCCGGCAGGCTGTACAGCCGCCCGGCTTGTCGGCTAAAGTCGCCCGTGCCGGTTCGCGGCAGTCCCTGTTGATAGAAAGAAGGCCCCATGTCCACCCAGTCCCTGGTTTCGATTGTTGTGTTTGCCTTGCTGCTGTTCTGGGCTGTCGGGGCCTACAACCGGCTGGTGCGCCTGAAGAACATCATCGCCAACGCCTTCGGGCAGATTGATGTGCAGCTCAAGCGCCGTTACGACCTGATTCCCAACCTGGTGGAGGCCGCCAAAAAATACCTGCTGCACGAGCGCGAGACGCTCGAAGCGGTGATCGCGGCGCGCAACCAGGCGCGTTTGGCCAGCGATGCTGCGCGCAGCCACCCCACCCACGCGCCGGAAGTGCTGGCTTTGGCCGCTGCTGAAGAGGCGCTGAGCGGCAGCCTGGGGCGCCTGTTCGCGCTCGCCGAGGCTTACCCCGAACTCAAGGCCGACGACACCATCCGCGAGCTCAGCGAGGAGCTGACCAGCACCGAAAACAAGGTGGCCTTTGCGCGCCAGGCCTACAACGATGCGGTGCTCGACTACAACAATGCGCAGGCGCAATTTCCGGCCCTGCTGATTGCCCGCCTGTTTGGTTTTGCCGCGTCGGCCATGCTCAGGGCCACGGAAACGCCTGCCGAGCGTGAAGCGGTGCGCATCCAGATGTGAATGTGGCCCCCACGCTTGTCGCTTCGCGTGCCTTTGGCGGTGCGCTGCCCCTGTCACGAGGAAGAGGGGCACATTTTTCCAGGGGCGGCCCATCAAAAAATTGCTTGTCAGCTCTGGGTGCCGGCCGGCAAATCTAATTCATCTTCACATGCGTTTTTTTGAGCACCAGGAGCGGGCCCGCGCCGAAACCCGGCAACTGCTGCTGCTGTTCGCCTTGACGGTGGCCGGCCTGGTGTTGGCCGTCAATGCCGCGTTGGCCCTGACCTGGCATCTGCTGACGCCGGGGGTGGTGGGCTACCCCGCGTACTTTTTCAGCGTCAACACCGGCATGACCCTGCTCTTTGTGCTGGGCGGCTGGTGGCTGGAAACCTCCAGCCTGCAGGGCGGCGGTGAAAAACTGGCGCGACGTGTGGGCGCCCGCGAGGCCTGGCCTGCCAGCCGGCTCGATGAACAGAAGCTCTGCAACATTGCGGCCGAGCTCGCCATTGCCGCCAGCATGCGTGTGCCGCAGGTCATGGTGCTGGAGCGTCAGGGCAGCATCAACGCCTTTGCCGCCGGCTGGGACGAGGACGATGCGGTCATCGCCGTCACGCGTGGCGCGCTCGACGGCTTGAGCCGCGACGAACTGCAGGGGCTGGTGGCCCACGAACTGAGCCATATCCGAGAAGGCGATACCCGGCTCAACATGCGGCTGGCTGGCATGGTGTTCGGGCTGGAGCTGATTTTCAACCTCGGGGTGGGCATGTGCGAGCGCGACGAGAACGACCGGCGTTCCGTGCTGGCGCTGCCGGGCCTGGCCATCCTGGCAGCCGGTTTTCTCGGCTGGCTGGCTGGCCGCGCGCTGAAGGCGGCGGTGTCGCGCCAGCGCGAGTTTCTGGCGGATGCGCGTGCGGTCCAGTTCACGCGTAGCCGGGACGGCCTGGGCGGTGTGCTGCGCAAGGTGGCCGGCCAGCAGGGCGCGGGCCGTACAGCGAGTTTTCATCCGGCGGTGCAGCACATGCTGCTGGTCGGGCAGCAGGGGCGGGCGCACTGGCTGGATTCGCACCCGCCGCTGGCCGAACGTATCCGCCGGATTTACGGCCGTGCCATGCCAGGACTGGCCGAAAGCGAGACCGCGCCGACCCGCCCCGACGCCCTGTTTTGAGCCGGAACCGGGGATAAGCTCAACACGAAAGACTCGAAGGCAGGGCGATGTCAAGGCCAACGTCATCAACGCGCTGCCGTCCAGGCGCGCCGGCGCCATCGCCGTGCAGGCCGGGCTGCCAAGCTGGTCTAATAGGTGCCATGCCGCCCGCGTCCGGGTGGCTTGAAACAGCGGCGCCCGCGGGCCTGCCGTCACAGGATCGATGCAAGACAACCAAACCTCCCAGACCCCTCTGTGGCGCCAGCTTCAGGGGGCCGCCTTCTTATTGATGGCCGTTCGCGGCGGCCGCTCCATGACCGCTGCGCTCGAAGACATCGACGCCAGCCTGCGGCCCGGCGTGCAAGCCCTGGGTTTTCATGCCCTGCGCTGGCTAGGCCGGGCCGAAGCCCTTCGCCAGCAACTGGCCCAGCGGCCGCCGCCGCCGGAGGCCGACGCCCTGCTGTGTGTTGCGTTGGCGCTGGCCTGTACGGAAAGCAATTCTGACGACGCCGCTGCCAGCCACCTGCCGGATAGCGACAATCCCCGTTACACCGCCTACACGCTGGTGGACCAGGCCGTCGAAGCCGCCAAGCGCGACGAGGCCACGGTGCACCAGGCCAGCTTCATCAACGGCTGCCTGCGCCGCTTCCTGCGCGAGCGCGACGCACTGATGGCCCAGACGGAAAAACATCCGCAGGCGGTCTGGAACCACCCGCAGTGGTGGATAGACCGGGTGCGCAAGGATCACCCGGACCACTGGCAGGCCATCCTGCATGCCAACAATGCCAAAGCGCCCCTGATCCTCCGGGTCAACACAAAAAAAACGACTCCAGACCAATATCTGAAGGCGTTGTCAGCTATGAATATCGCAGCAAACCAAGTGGGCCCGCAGGGGGTGGTGCTGGCGACGCCGAGCGCGGTGACGGCGCTGCCCGGTTATGCCGAAGGGCATTTTTCGGTGCAGGACGCCGCGGCGCAGATGGCGGCCCCCTTGCTGCTGGACGGGCTGGCCCCGGCCGGTGGCGCGCCCTTGCGGCTGCTGGATGCCTGCGCCGCGCCCGGCGGCAAGACGGCGCACTTGCTGGAACTCGCCGACTGCGAGGTCACGGCGCTCGATATTGACGCGCGCCGCTGCGAGCGCATGGCGCAGAACCTGCAGCGGCTGGGCCTGCACGCGGACATCCGGGTGGGGGATGCCGCCCGCCCCGACGGCTGGTGGGACGGCCGGCTGTACGACGGCATCCTGCTCGATGCGCCATGCACCGCCTCGGGGATTGTGCGGCGCCACCCGGACGTGCGCTGGCTGCGCCGCCCGACCGACATCGCCCAGCTGGCCGCGCTGCAGGCGCGGCTGCTGGAAACGCTGTGGCCGCTGCTGCGGCCGGGCGGCCGGCTGCTGTACTGCACCTGCTCGGTTTTCAGGGCGGAAGGTGAACAGCAGGCCCAAACGTTTGTTACGCACCACAAAGACGCGCATTTCATGCCATCACCCGGTCATTTGCTGCCCCAAAGTCGCGTCCTGGAGACCGTCTTCCCGGACAATTTGGAAGGTGAGCACGACGGTTTCTTTTACGCAGTTTTTGAAAAACGCAAAGCCTGACACGGTGCTGCGGCGGCTGCTGGCGTTTTGGGTGTGCACCGTGATGGCGCTAGCCGGCCACGCGGCGCTGGCCACCGAGGTGACCCAACTGAAGATGGAACGTTCCGACGAGGGCGTGTACCTGTCGGCCAGCATCCAGTTCGACCTGCCCCCTGCCGTTGAAGAAGCCCTGCTCAAGGGCATTCCCATGTTTTTCGTGGCCGAGGCCGACATCTACCGCAGCCGCTGGTACTGGTACGACAAACGCATCACCACGGCGACACGCACCATGCGGCTGGCGTTCCAGCCCCTGACCCGCCGCTGGCGTCTCAATGTGATGCCCGGCGCCATCAGCGTCACCGGCTTGCGGGCCTCCTTCAGCCAGAATTACGACACGCTCGATGATGCGCTGGCATCGATCCAGCGCTTTTCGCGCTGGCGGATTGCCGATGCCGCGGAAGTCGAGTCCGGTGTCCGGCACAACGTCGATTTTCGTTTCCGGCTCGACCTCTCGCAGCTGCCGCGCCCCTTCCAGATTGGCGTGGCGGGGCAGAAAGACTGGGCCATCGCCGTCGAGACCAACCGCGACCTGGTCGCCGAACCGATTCGCGACCTGTCCCGGGACGCCACCCGGGACCTCTCCAGGGAAGCCGTCAAAGAGGCGGAAAAGTGAACCTGAAAGGCGATGTGTCGTCGCTGAAAAGCAGTCCGGCTTTTCGCTGGACGGTGGGTGTTGGCGTCGGCACCATGGCCGCGCTGGGCCTGGTGCTGCTCTTTCTGCTGACCCAGGCCACCGGCAACCGCGAGCTTTACGAACGCAACTACGTCCTGCTGTTCGGGCTCAACGTGGCGGTAGCCGCCTTGCTGCTGTTGGTCATCAGTTGGATCGTGCTGCGCCTGATCCTGCGCCTGCGCAAGGGCAAGTTCGGCAGCCGACTGCTGGTCAAGCTGGCCGCCATTTTTGCGCTGGTGGGCCTGCTGCCCGGCACGATGATTTACGTGGTGTCCTACCAGTTCGTTTCGCGTTCGATCGAAAGCTGGTTTGACGTGAAGGTCGAAGGCGCACTGGACGCCGGCCTGAACCTGGGCCGGGTCACGCTCGACACGCTGGCCGCCGAACTGGGCAACAAGACCCGCGCCGCCGCGGGGCAGCTGACGCAAACACCCGATGCCTCGGCCGGCCTGGCGCTGGAGCGCCTGCGCGAGCAGCTGGCCGTCAGCGACGTCGTGTTGTGGTCGGCCTCCGGGCAGATGATTGCCAGTGCCGGTGACTCGCGTTACTCCCTCAAGCCCGAGCGGCCGCCGGCGCAACTGCTGCGCAGTGCCCGCAACCAGCGTGTGGCGACGCAGATCGAGGGGCTCGACGAGGTGGCCTTGCCCGGCGCCGAGCCGCCCGGCAGCGCGGCAAGCCTCGCCGCAGGCAGTGCGACACCGCCCCGCATCAAGGCCCTGGCGCTGATCAACAACCCCAACGTCGGCCTGCTCGGCGAGGTCCGGTTCCTGCAGGTGACCGAGGTGTTGCCGGCCAGCCTCGTGGCCAATGCCATTGCCGTGCAGGAGGCCAACCGCGAGTACCAGGAGCGCGCCCTGGCCCGGGGTGGCCTGCGCAAAATGTACATAGGCACACTCACGCTCAGTTTGTTCCTGGCCGTGTTCGGTGCGGTGCTGCTGGCGGTGGTGCTGGGCAACCAGCTGGCGCGGCCCCTGCTGGTGCTGGCCGAAGGGGTGCGTCAGGTGGCCCAGGGTGACCTGACGCCCAAGGCGGCGCTGCAGGGCAAGGACGAACTGGGCGGGCTGACCCGCTCCTTTGCCGACATGACCCAGCAACTCGCCGACGCGCGCGGCGCGGTGCAAAAAAGCATGGACCAGGTGGATGCCGCCCGTGCCAATCTGCAGACCATCCTGGACAATCTCACCGCCGGTGTCATGGTGCTGGACCTCAAGGGGCGCATCCAGACCAGCAACCCCGGTGCCACGCGCATCCTGCGTGTGCCGCTGGCGGCTTACCACGGGCGCTCACTCAGCGACATTCCCGGGCTGGAAGTTTTTGCGCAAGGCGTGCAGGCCCAGTTCGACGCCTACTTTGGCGAAAACCAGCTGCACGACGTGGAGCACTGGCAGCAGTCGTTCGAACTCAACGCCGCCCAGCCCGGCGCACCCGACAACGCGATCACGCTGATTGCCCGCGGCGCCAAGATGCCGGGCAGCGAATGCCTGCTGGTGTTCGACGACGTGTCCGAAATGGTGTCCGCCCAGCGCGCCCAGGCCTGGGGCGAAGTGGCGCGCCGGCTGGCCCATGAGATCAAGAACCCGCTCACCCCCATCCAGCTGTCGGCGGAGCGGCTGGAGATGAAGCTCACCGGCAAGGTGGCCGAGCCCGAGCAGATCCTGCTGACCAAGTCGGTCAAGACCATCGTCGACCAGGTCGATGCCATGAAACGCCTGGTCAACGAATTCCGCGACTATGCCCGCCTGCCGGCCGCCGAACTCAAGCCCGTTGACCTCAATGCGCTGGTCAACGACGTGATGCAGCTTTACGCCAGCGAGAACGCGGTGGTGCCGGTGTACACCGAGCTCGACCCGGCTTGCCCCCCGATCAAGGCAGATTCACAACAGATTCGGCAGGTCATTCACAACTTGTTGCAAAACGCCCAGGATGCCCAGGAGGGCCGGGCAGAGGGCCGCGTGCTGCTCAAAACCGAGTATTCGGAGACCTCGAAACGGGTGCGTCTGACGGTGCGCGACAACGGCACGGGCTTCCCGGAACACATCCTGAAACGGGCGTTTGAGCCCTACGTCACCACCAAGGTCAAGGGCACCGGTCTGGGGCTGGCCGTCGTCAAAAAAATCGCCGATGAACACGGCGCACGTGTTGATATTTCGAATCGCGTGGTTGACGGCGTCGTGCAGGGCGCCCAAGTATCGCTATCATTCGCAGTTGTGACATAACAACACTGCGGACCCGGAGGTGGGTACCGCAGAATTGACAACTGACGGTAGGGGTAGCGTTTCAACATGGCAAACATTCTGGTAGTCGACGACGAGCTGGGCATACGTGACCTGCTCTCCGAAATTCTCAACGACGAAGGGCATCAGGTCGAACTCGCAGAAAACGCTGCGCAGGCCCGCGCCGCGCGCGGCCGCTCCCGGCCCGACCTCGTATTGCTCGATATCTGGATGCCGGACACCGATGGTGTGACGCTCCTCAAGGAATGGTCGTCCAGCGGCCTTCTGAGCATGCCGGTGATCATGATGAGCGGCCACGCCACCATCGACACCGCCGTGGAAGCCACCAAGATAGGCGCGATCGCGTTTCTTGAAAAACCCATCACACTGCAAAAGCTCCTCAAGGCGGTTGAACAGGGCCTGCTCAAATCGGCTGGCCGCAAACCGCTGGCGGTTCCCGCCGCACTGCTGCATGCGGTGGACATGACGGTGGAAGTCGCGATGACCGGCCAGGTCATGCCGTTGACGGTGGATCTCGGCCCGCAGGCCACCCAGAGTTTCCTGCTCGAAAAGCCGCTGCGCGATGCGCGCGACGAGTTCGAAAAAGCCTATTTCGAGTTTCACCTGGCCAAGGAAGGCGGCTCCATGACCCGCGTGGCAGAGAAGACCGGGCTGGAGCGCACCCACTTGTACCGCAAGCTCAAACAACTCGGCGTGGACCTGACCCGGGGCAAGCGCGCGGCCTGATATATAATCTTAGGCTCAGGCCCGGTAGCTCAGTCGGTAGAGCAGAGGATTGAAAATCCTTGTGTCGGTGGTTCGATTCCGCCCCAGGCCACCAGAATAATCTCCTTATGAATCAACAGGTTCACGAGGAAGATGCAAAAAAAGCGGCCCGTCAAACGGCCGCTTTTTTTGTTTTCTGACGCAGTCTCTGACGTTCGCGTTGGGATTTGACTGCGGCATAGCGGCCTGCGACTGCGCGCCAGTGCGTTTGAATGCGGGCTTGCCGCATCGGACAGCCCCTGGCGTATCAGGCGCGTGACGGCTTTTGGGATGCCTGCCGGGCACCCTAAATTGCCGTTTTGGGGCGTAAAGAACATGGCTGACTACACGCAACTCCACTAACTTAGGAGTTGTTCATGAGGTCATCTACCAGCGCAAACTGCGCCATGGCTGCCGCCGTCCCGTCGGCTGTTTCATCTGTCACCGTACCCCAGACCAAACCCCGGACCAAGGGCAAAGCTCGGCCCGAAGCACAGCCTTACCGCGAGGGAGCGGGGTACGCCATTCGTTGTCATTACAAAGGCCACGAAATTTATCTGAGCGGCCGCGCCACCGCGGCTGCCGCGAAAAAAGCGGCGGGCCAGCGACGTGATGCCATCGATGAGCATGGTGCCCCCCAAGGCCGCGGCCCGGACATGACCACCGCCGCCCAGGCCCTGCAGGACTATGCCATGCAGCGGCTGCGTTTCAAAAAAGGCGCTGTCCAGGAGGCTGTGCGTATCAACAACTACCTGCGGGCGGCGCACCTCAGCACGTTGCGGGTCACGCCCCTGAAGGCCGTCTTGCCCGAATCTGGTCCTGCCGCGGCCCCGACGTCCAGCCCGAGCAAAGCCGCGAAGGCAAAAAAGCCGAAGACCGTTTACTTCAAGGTCACTTTGGAGCCTTACAAGGCTGAGCGTGTCATCGCCAACGGCCTGCATGCCCATCGCAAGGCGCAGCTGACGAAAACAGCCGATTCCCGCAAACACCGCGCCGTGCTGGCCGGGCGGGCCCTCGGTGCCATCGGACGGGCTGACATGCAACGCTACATGGACGCCATGCGCGACGAAGGCGTTGCGCCAGCGACGATGACGCTCGAGCAGGCCATGTGGCGGGGACTCTTTAATTACGCCGTTTCGAAGTGGGCCTGGGCCTCACTCAAAGACAACCCAGCTACCCACCTGGAGATGCCCGCGGTAGAAAACGAGCGCAAACGTACGATGAGCCACGCCGAGCAGAGCCTGCTGGACGCTGCGCTCCTGGACTGCCGCAACTTGCTGGTCGCACCGGTGCTGACGCTGCTGCGTGAAACCGCAATGCGCGCGTCCGAGCCGCTGGAGCACGCCTGCTGGAGGGACGTCAACTGGGAGCGCCGGGTGCTTTGTCTGAGCGATGCCAAGGCCGGGAAAAGGGATGTGCCCCTGTCACCGGTGGCTATTGAGGTGCTGCGCAACCTGGGGCCCGGCGAGCCCGACGAGCCCGACGAGCCTATCGTGAAAATCACCTACGAAGCCCTCAAGAAAGGCATGGAGCGCGCTTGTGAACGAGCCGGTATAAAAAATCTGCACCTCCAGGATATCAGGAGGACTGCTGCGACTCGCTTGGCGCTCAAGACCGGAAATATTTTTCTGGTGAAAGCGCTAACGGGTCATAAAACAGACAAAATGGCGGCCCGCTACATGCAGGTCGGTGCCGATGATGTGGTTGCCGTTTTGCATGCGCCGGAGGAGTCCCCAGCCGTCCCGGTCGCGGACGTGGAACTGCCGAAAAGCGCTGTGCAAACGACGCAAGCGACAGCATCCACATTGCTGCCGACGTTTAGCCTGGAGCAGATGCAGGCCATGGCGCAACTCGCAGCCCAAGCCGCCGTTGCCGGTCTAAATGCCGGGAAGCCCACGCCCTCCGGACCCGTGCAGATTCCATTGCTGACGCTGGTCCCGCCGCCAGCACCGCGTAGGCCTGCCGAAGATGTCCGTCCTTTGGGCCTGGTTGCCTAACCGTTGCCCCGGGCAGTCGGATGGGGGCGAGCGCCGGTTGACGCTTGCCCCCGTCCACACTCCAAGCGGTCGTTGACCGGTGGCGGGTCTTCGGAGGTGAGGGACTGTAGGGGGGGGCTGCAATCGGGAGGGTGTAGCCCAGCTTCGAGCTTAAATAAGGTCGCGCCAAGGGTACTCAAAAACATTCTGCCAACTATCCGCATGGCTTCCAGGGATTGCCTTGGCATGTTCATCGAAGGTCTGGCGCCACTGGCTCTGCACGTGCGCAAGAATCTTCGCTATCACCTCATAAGCTTCATCATCAGACTTGAGCCCGCCGATTTGTCTGCCAGCCGCGATGAGATTTTTCATGCTTCCTGCACGGGCTCCCTGCTTAAGAATCGCCATGCGGAAAACGGGAACACCAGCGCGATGGAAGTATGGAAGGACGTCGTACAACGGGGCAAGCTCCCACGTCGCCAGGCTAACCTGCCTCAAGCTGGTGTTCCAGGGATGGTCGTCGGTATTCCCCACGGCCGCATTGAGCACGATGCGGCGGAATAACTCCAACGCGTCGCCGGGCTCCTTAAGCTTCGAACGCAACGTAACATAGCTTCGCTTCGGGTCCTCGACATCCGTGCCCGGATGCAAACCGAGCGCAGTGGCAGCGCTCACACACTGATAGACCGGGCCGGCGGCACCCGCGCCGCGGTCGAACCGTGAGATGCATAAGGCGGGAAGTCCGTTCATCTCAAGAACGTGATGAGCGGGAACCTTCAGCCCCAGTTGCTGCGCAAGCGTAAGCGCGGTGGCTTCTGCAACGACAGTATCCGTTCGCTCGGACGGCAGGGAAAATTTCAACAAGACCGGCACGAGGTCACCCTTATCCGTGGCCCGGAACATGCCCGAAATCTTTGGTCGTTCGCCGCCCATCGCGCCTTCCGAAGACTCCAGTGAGACTGCGGCTAGGGTTTCTGATGTGACCGCGGGGACCTCTTTCGTCAGAATCGCTTCGACAGCAGGTTTCGCGCCCAGTTCTCCAACAAACAGGGCTCCAAATCCATCCGCGGGTGCATACAGCAAGCGCTCCCACCATCCCCACGGCTCGGGATTCGTTTCGGCGCCGAGGAGCTGGTGCCGGTGCTTTTGCAGAATGTCCAAAGACCAACCGGACAGGGCGACATCGCAAAACACGGGAAAGGGGGCGACACCCACTCGCGTGAAGGGCGCCCCTTGTTTGAGTCGTATGTCGCTAGGGTCCAGTTCCCACGCACTCCTTCCCTGGGCAAGGTAACCCTTGTCGTACTGGAATTCCCACCGATTGACTTCCTGCGTTAGCTCGCCGACCCGGACTGGCAACCGATTGCCGTCTGCCTGTGTGGTCCATCGAAAAACGGGTGCCCGGCGCGTCACTCGGTTGACTCCTTACGCCGTCGGGATGCCGGAAATTTCGCGCGTGCAGCCTCTTGGTACACAGGGTCAATTGCAGCGTTTGCCATGACCGTCTGTAGCACCACGTCGTCCAGCGCCCAAAGAAGCCTGGCAACGTCAGCGAAGCGTGTCCGCAGCGAGCCGACCTCAATTGCAATAACGGTGTGCCTGCCCAAGTCAGCCCTTGCAGCTAACTCTGCCTGAGTAAGGCCCCTTGCCAGACGCATGAGTCGAATGCGCAAGCCTACGTCACTCACAAACTGAGTGACTTCGGTTGGTTCGGACAGAGGGTCGCGCTTGGTTCGCATGTTGCATATTATAGACATATATAGAGTAAATGTCGATAATAAGCTACCTGTAAGCGAAGGAAAGGCCTGGTGAGCTTGGCAAAGCAGAACGGTGCCTAGGATTTCATCAGTGGTCTCACGCGGGTGGCCTGTGACGGGACCGAGGCGTCGACGAGGGCTTGCAGTGACTTCGCGCAGGCGGTCCGCAACCGCGATTGCCGGGCGAGGCATTCCAACTATTGAAAAGACGTCTCCATGTTGTTAGAGGTGCCATATACGCGATAACAGGGCCGGTTTAGAGCGGCCGCCGGCCTGTGGCGGGCTCGCGAGATGCGTGGGTCTATGAAAGTAAAGAGACGGGCCTGTGCAAAGCCACTGCCCACGCGGCCTGCCGGCGGGGTCGAGCATCTCAAACGACAGCACAAGCACCTCTAAAAACATGTGTTTGCACAAACCCCGGTGGGGTTTGGCTGAAAAGAGCTCCAAAATCTTGCCATTCGGACCTGCAGCACCCCAAACAACATATCCAGCACCTCAAACGACATAGCGGTTGATTCGATAGGGCTCATCCGCGATGAAGTTGAAGGGCCGCTCATGATTGGGACAGTTTGAGCCACCGCACCTGTCCGTTTCCGACTGACCAGCCGGTGTCGATGATGCCCCGTTGAGCCAGTTGCTTTAAGGCGTCCCGCATGCGGTTTGAAAAGGCTTTGTCGGTAGCTTGCGAACCGCAAAGCGCCTTGAGCGTAGTCAGCGACATGGGTATCAGTCGGGTCTGGCTTGCTACAAACGAATACAACCAGGTCGCCAGACCTTCGGGGAGCGAAAGTCGGTCCTCGAGCGTGAACCACACTTTTGGAGAAATCCCGAACAACTTGGTGATGTGCTTGTCGAGCCCGACAGTCCATGGCCCCGTCTTGGGGTAGTCGAAGTGTTGGCAGAGCTGGACGCTGAAGGAGTCAAAAATCAGTAACCCTTGTTGGAGGCGCTGAATATGCTCGCGAAGCTGGCGTCGGGCATTACCGTCATAACGGTTGAAAAGAGCCATGCAGACCGGTTCCGGATGCAAGCTGACCGCCGCGCCGGCTCGCACGTCCCGGAGCATGTGAATGAGCGCCAGGAAGACCAGGCTGTCGCTTTGGCGCAGCTCAGGCCCAGAATAGCGGATTGTGGGTTTTCCGATGGCAGCGGGCAGTTCAAATCCGAGATGTTTCTGTCGTGGCTCGCTTCTGCTTCGCACCCGGAAGAGCGGCGACACAAAAGTAAGCGTCCGACCAATACCGTCTTGACGCAGATGCTGAACGGGTAGCAGTTACTGGGGCCCGTTTACTTCGTCAATGAAGTGGTCGTATTCATAGGCAGCCTCGATGGCGGCATCCAGGCGCTGTAGCAAATCGTCCAAAGACTCACCGGGCTGGCGCACCAGCATTGCCAGGCAGTTGTGCTCGTCGGTTGCTGTGGCCACGCATTCAAAGGGAGGCACGGGGCCAATCGTAATTTCCCCACCCCCTTCAATCAACGCCTCGAGATTGATCTGCCCGGGTTGTGGCTGTCCCCGGTTCCTGGTTTTTCCGGTCATGTTCATGCCGCCTTCTGCTCAGGTGCGCGTGCTGCGGCCATCTCCTGCGCAAGATTCCACGGCAGCAACTCATCGACCCGATTGACTGGATGCTGCGCAATGCGCTTGATCACTTCTGTGAGGTAGGCCTGCGGGTTGACCCCGCCCAGCTTGGCCGTCTCGATCAGGCTATAAACAGCGGCGGCGCGCTCGCCACCGGCATGGGAGCCGGCAAACAGCCAGTTCTTGCGACCCAGGGCGATGCCGCGTATCGCCCGCTCGGCGGCATTGTTGTCCATCTCGATGCGCCCATCGTCCAGGTAGCGGGTCAGCGCCGTCCAGCGCGTGGCCGCGTAGCCAATCGCCTTGGCCAGAGCCGACTTGGCCGACACCTGTGCCAGCGCATCCTGCAGCCAGGCGTGCAGTTCATCGACCAGCGCACGCGAGTGCGCCTGCCGAACACTTACCCTCTCATCGGCTGGGCATCCCCGAATCGGCGCCTCCACGGCGTATAGCTGCGCAATGCGTAGCAGCGCCTGCTCAGCGAGCGTTCCTGGCAATCGCTTTTGATCTTCATGAATTTCGTAGAACTTCCTGCGCACATGCGCCCAGCACGCCGCCTCCAGAATCACCCCGGCTTCGCGCGTCGGTTCATACAGTGCGTTGAAGCCCGCATAGCCATCGGCCTGCAAGATGCCATGGAACGTCCTGAGATGTCTTGCTGGGTGTTCGCCCTTGCGATCCGGCGTGTACTGGAACCACACCGCCGGTGGCGCGGGACCAGCGGCCGGCCGATCATCCCGTACGTAAGCCCACAGCCTGGCGATCTTGGTACGCCCGCGGCCCGGGTCAAGCACTGACACCGGGGTGTCGTCCGCGTGCACCTTCACGCCACCCATGACGTGAAGCGCCAGACTGTCCACCAAGGGGCGCAGCAAGGCGCTGCTCTGTCCCACCCAGTCGGCCAAGGTGGAGCGGTGCAGGGCAACACCCACCCGCCTGTAAATTTGGCTCTGCCGGTACAGCGGCAGATGGTCACAGTATTTGCTGGTCAGGACATGGGCCAGCAAACCGGCTCCAGCCATGCCGCGCTCAATCGGACGTTCGCCAGCGCTGGCCTGGCAGATGCTGCTGCACTGCCCACAAGCGTACTTGGGACGCACGTGGCGGATGACTTTGAAGCTACCTGGCTCGTAGTCCAACACTTCCGAGACATCTTGTCCGATGGCGCGCAACTCGCTGCCGCAGCTCAGGCAAGTGCAGTCCGTTGCGTGGCTGGGCTCGTGGATCACCGTCTCGCGCGGTAGATGCTCGGGCAGGTGGCGCAGTTCAGGGCGTTTGTTGGACTTGCCCTTGCGACGCTCACGCTCGACTTGCAGATCGATCACCGGCGCTGCGTTGACCTGGGCGTTTTGCACCAGCAACTCCAGCTGCTGGGCGTCCATCTGTTCGCTGGAGCGCCCGTAGCGCATGCGCCTCAGGTACGCCAGTTCCAGATTGAGTTTGTCGATGGTCAGGTGTGCCGTCTTGAGCGCGCCGCCCTGCCGCTCAACCGTTTTGGTCAGCGTGTCGATCGTGGCCTGCAGCACATCCGTTGTCATGGGGCATGACTTTGCCACGCAAACCGACGCCTCGCTACAGGATTGTCCCTGTCAACCAAGGCCGCAGTGGACCATGCAATTGCCTATGTCGCGCGCTGCGGTTGCCAGGTGCGAGTCGGCATCCTCCAGTCGATGCCTTCGAGCAGCATGGACAGCTGCGCCGGGGTCAATGAAACCGCGCCGCTGTCGGCCTGTGGCCACACGAAGCGCCCCTTCTCCAGCCGCTTGGCAAACAGGCACAGGCCCTGGCCGTCCCACCACAGCAGCTTGATGATGTCGCCTCGCCTGCCACGAAAGACGAACACATGGCCGGAGAACGGGTCTTGGGTGAGTGAAGTTTGTGCCAGACCGGCCAGACCGTCGAATCCTTTGCGCATGTCGGTCATGCCGGCCGCCAGCCAGACCCGTGTTCCTGCGGGCAGGCCGATCATCTCAATGCGGCCAGAATTTGCACGATGCTGCGCAGCTCCGCCGGATCGAATCCGGCCGGCAAGCGCACCGTTGCTCCAGCCAGGCTCATCTCGATGGGCGCACGTTCCGCAGCGAGTGTTGGGTTCATCCCAGACCTGGGCGTGACTGCCGCTGCTGCTGGCTCGATGCTGACCGGCAGCATCGTCGCCAACGACGTTGATGTCCCTGGCTTGGGCCGGCGCAGCCATTTGCGTATGACGTTGGCGTTGATGCCGTGGCCCAGCGCAATGGCTGAAACTGAGGCTCCTGGCAGCAGGCATTGCGCAACCACCTCGCGCTTGAACTGCTGTGCGTAGGTACGTCGCGCTCTGCGGGTAACAGGTGCCGCTATCGACACGCTATTTTTGGCGTCCACTATTTTCATGATGGACGCTATCTTTACGCCACCCCTTCAACTCCACAAGGCGGTACTGGTCGGACGCTTACACACAAAAAAGGCCCGGGGGCTCAGAAACTGCCCAGGTCCGTGAATTGGAACGAAGTCCTCTTCTAAGTGGCGTTCGAGGCGAGCGGCTTCCTCTGCGTAGCCGCGAATTTCGGCGTACAGGGCGGTTTTTTCGGCGCCGGCTAACGCGCCTCTAGTCTCTTTGAAGGTCATCTCTCGCAGAGATTCCAGTCTGCGCTTGGTATCGATGACTCCCTGCCGCGTGCCGGTAGGCTTGACGAACAGGGTTTCCTGGTCGTGCGCTTCCCGAAAGAACAAGCACAATGGCCTGCGATTTTCACTAAAAATGCCGACCTCTTTGGTGCTGACCAGAACGAATAAACGATGAATGCTCCGACCCCCGAGTTCTACCCGGGCAGCCTTGTCTCGGCCCGTGGCCGAGAGTGGATAGTGCTGCCGGAATCAGACCAAGACACCTTACATCTGCGGCCCCTGGGTGGCGGTGAAAAAGATGAGTCTCTGATTTACCTGCCACTGGAGCGCCTACCCGTTCAGCCCGCCACCTTTCCTTGGCCGCGCATCGAGCAGGCACGTATGAGTCGGTTCATGTGCCAAGGGCACTTCATGAAAAGGATGGCTGCGACGGCAGCTGCAAATGCGATAAGCATACTGAGTGCTATCCCCCAAATGACGATGTTTGCAAGACGCCCTTCGCGTTGCTTCGAAATTTCTGCATCCTCTTGACCAGACAGCTCGACATGCGAGAACGCCTTGCTCGCAGCTTCTGCGGTGAACAGATGGTCGTTCTTGGGGTCAAAGATGGGGTGTTCGACGGGAAGGTACATGACATCCTCTTCTTCTCCGAACTTTTCAAGTCCATGGCCTTTCAGCGCAAGCTTCGAGAGCAGCCACGCGGGCGCCCGGACCGGCCGTCCCCAATGAAGGCGATGCTCAAGCAGAAAGCACCAGTACTGCCAAAGCTCCACCACGTCATTCTTGAAGTGTCGCCAGCCCTGTCGCGTCCCGTATGTAGCGCAACGTAGCGTCTGATGCGGTGTAGACGGGTCACGGGCTGACTCCGGGCACCACGACGCCTTGGAGGGTGCAAATCCTCGGAGAGTCGCCTGGCCCTGACGGTAGAAAACCAGTAGTTGGCGCACCGCATCTAAAGCATCGCTGGTAGTCGTCCATCGAGGCCGTCTGCGGCCGGTCTTCGGACTCGTAGCATTTATTTGCAGACGCAACCTGTGCCTCCGCATCAGCAAGCGGTATCGCCGCATGCACCCAGCCGCACTTCGGGCATTTGTATTTCCGGTAGTTCACCTGCACATCTTTCCAAGTTTTTCTTTGAATTCAGTCAGCACCGCGGGGTCGTTGATGCCTTCGTGGTCATGCGTACGGACATAATGCGGTAGAGCATGCTCAGGCCACCCCTCGGTCACGTCATCGAGTGCAAGCCAGTCGTGAGGCCGGCGTTTCGCCACGTCCGAGTACACCTGCAGCCCTCGAGGCAGCGCGGTGAATTCATGCTCACGCATGCTGCTGTGGTACGTTGCACCAATGACGCGCGAGCGAAGCCCCGGCCGCAGGTTCTTTGCCGATTTTGAGCAGCCGTATCGGCGTACCCAGGACGTCGAAAGCACGATTTGCACTTGCGGGTAAGGCGCAAGTAGCTGCTCGAGGAGTTCGACATGTTGAAAAAGGACATACCCCTCGGGCGCTGACAGATACCTTATGTCGGTTTGATGGCATTCGCAAGCATGGCGTTGACTCGCGTTTGTTTCATTTCTACGGTCATCATTGCTCCATGCAAGTCGGCAGTTTGCTGCCAAAAGACCGTTGACACAAAACTTCTTAAACCCTCCAGCTAAGTTGCCACCGGCTCCGTAGCAAGAGCTTCGACCAGCCAGCGGCCCCGTTCGGTTGAAGCTATATTGGAGGAATGCCTTAAATTCCCACTTCGTTGCGCGTTCCTCTCAATATCATCTGCGGCCCAGACACTGGACTCACCGTTTGGAACAAAAAAACCAAAAATCAACGGTGAATCTTTTGCGTTTCATGAGCAGGTTGGACTTCACCCGCCTTGACCCGCACTTGACGGAACTCTGCGATAACTGGTCTGGGCGTCAGCGGTGGACAGGGGCAATGAGGGGGGGGCATTGGGGAATTATGTCCGGCAGGAAAAAGGCCCAAGCCCGGCGACTGCTTTCGACCCCGACGACCCGGGTGCCTGCACAGTTGGAGGGGACGTTCGGGGTGTAGGAGGGGGTGGGTCGCCGCGTCAGGAATAAGCCGCTTTCTGCGTGCATCGCGGCTTCATTGCCGCCGGGGACTGGCGGGAATAAACCGTTCTCGCTAGAATGAATTCATCGCGATTGTCTGACGCAGTTTCTGACGGTCGCGACGGGAATCAAGTGCTTTTGACTGCGGCTGACTGCGTTTCAATGCGGGTCAGTGCGCTGTAAGTCCTTGATTCATATGAATGTTGCGTGTGGAAGCGCCTCATCCGCACACAAGGAATGGCATTGAAAATCCTTGTGTCGGTGGTTCGATTCCGCCCCAGGCCACCATCTTCCAAACCCGCATGAAATCTAGATTTCATGCGGGTTTTGTCGTTCTGATGGCGCGGCACTTTCCTCAGTCCGTGTGCAATCTCATTGCACATGAAAGGGCTTCAATCCCTGTTGACGGCGACCAGTCTGCCGTCGCATCCGACACCGACCTCAACGCGCGGATAACGGCAACGGCGCATCCAGCTTAAATGCCGGCCATCGCCGAACCCGCCGACTTACGCCCTAGCCGTTCGGCCGGGCCCTAGAACGCCCTGTGGGGCTCCCCCGCGCAGCCAGCGCTGGCCCGATCCGTCCGCCCTGCGGCCTGGGTGGCCCTGGACGCGCCGCCGCGCGACGAAGTTGCCGATTTGCCGCAGATGCCTATAGGGAGTGGCGGCGATCTTGCCGCGACTAGGAGACCTGCCCACAGATGGCTGCGTGAAGCGCAGACGTTCGAAGCGCACTCCTCGCGGCACAGGTTTTCATGCGGCGTGCGTGCGTGGGTGCGCGGAGGGCGGGCGTGCTCCCTCGCGCAGTTGCGACAGACAAGCTATGGAAGCCGCTATCGCGCTCCCACAGGCTTCGTGTGCCGAAACAAGTTGTCCGGATCAAACTTCTGCTTGAGCGTTGCCAGCCGGGCCAGGTTCGGGCGGCCGTAGGCGGCCTCGATGCGATCCGCCCCTTCTTCCTCCGTCAAGAAGTTGACGTACACGCCGCCGGTGGAACAGGTCCGGGTGGCTTCGAAGCAATCGCGTGCCCATTGGATGTTGGCGCCGTCATCCTGGGCGCTCTCCCATGACCCCGCAATGTTCAGCACATAAGCAGCGTCGCGGTTGCCCGCCGGCGAATGCCCGGCAGGCAGTTCGTTCAACGCGCCTTCGATCTGGAACAGCAGGATCGCCGAATACGGCGACTTGATGCGGCTGGCGTGCTCAACCGCCTGATCGACGAGCACAGGATCGATGCCGGCGAGGTAATGCGACTTCCAGTAGTAGCGCCTGCCTTTCGGCTGCGTGGCGTCAAGCAGGCTTTGCATTTGCGCATAGGGTCGTCGTGTCACGATGTCGGCGACGGGCGTCCCCAGCTTGCGCAGCGGTGCCAGCAAGGCTTCGCCGTCTTCGACGTTTCCGCTGTAGCAGACAAAGAGGGCGGCGATCGGTTTGCCGTGAATTTCCTTGGGCAACCAGGGCGCCGGCGGTGCGTTGCGCAGCACGGCCACGCTGGTCAGCTCACGCGGTGCCCTGGCGCTGAAGTCACGGTACGCGTCCAGCACCTGTCGCGAGTCTTCGCCGCGCCACGCAATCGCGCCGCCAAGAATCTGGGGGCCGACGGGAAAGAGCCGGTATTCGAAAGAGGTGACGATGCCGAAGTTGCCACCCCCGCCGCGCAGGGCCCAGAACAGGTCGGCGTTTTCATCGGCGGACACACGCAAGACCTCCGCCCCCGCGGTGACCACCTCCATCGCGGTGACGCTGTCGCAGGTCCAGCCATGGCGACGGGTCAGATAACCGAACCCACCCCCTACCGTCAGCCCGGCGACGCCGGTGGCGGACACAAAGCCGAGCACGGCCGCGAGCCCGTGCAGCTGCGTCTCGCGGTCGACGTCGCCCAGCGTGCAGCCGGCCTGCACCCGCGCCGTGCGTAGCGCAGGGTCGACCCAAACGCCACGCATCAGCGACAAATCGATCATCACGCCGCCGTCGCAGACCGCCAGCCCGGCGATATTGTGGCCGCCGCCACGCACCGATACCAGCAGCCTGTGCTGGCGGGCGAAATTCAAAGCCTGCACCACATCGACCGTGCCGGTGCAGCGCAGGATCATTCCGGGCCGGCGCTCGATCATCGCATTCCAGATCTTGCGGGTGTCGTCGTAGCCGGGCTCGTCAGGCGTCAGGATGGGCCCCTTGAAGCCCGCCTTGAGCGCCTGCATCGCATCGTCCGGGATCGCCACCACGTCGCCATTCATTCCTGTGAATAAACTCATCACGATTCTCCCTGTCAGTGCTGGTCAATGGTTGGTGCTGTGGGCGGGCAGGCCAGCGATTACGCCCCCTCTACCGACGGAGCCGCTGAACGCCACGACGGCGTCGTTGGGTTCTGCCGTGCCCGTGTGGCCGTCGTTGTCGATGTAGCGCACGGGCGCGGCTGGTGTGCGGCGCAAGCGCAGCTCAAAGATGTCGGGGCGCGCGTAATGGCCCGTGACATCGAGGGTCCGTCTCGCCGGAGCCACCCGTGCAATGTCGATGGCCGCGTACAGAATGCCTTGTTCCCGGCGCATCGGTCCGGCGACGAGCTTGCCCTGCGGGTCCACCACCACCGAATCACCGTCGTTGATCCACTCGTCGGGGTCCGGAAAGAGCCTTTCGCGGCCCGGGAAATCGGCGGGAATGTCGGTCGTGCGCAAGGCCGTGCCGCTGCCAAGCACCCAGCAGCGTCCCTCGAGCGCGATATGACGCATGCTGCTGACCCAGCCGTCGCCCGCGTCATAGGTCGGGGCGATATAAATTTCCACGCCCTGGGCATACAGCGCATACCGCGCCAGCGGCATGTAGTTCTCCCAGCAGATGAGCGTGCCGACACGACCGGCCGGTGTGTCGACCGCGCGCAGGCCCGATGCGTCACCGAAGCCATGCACCATGCGCTCAGGATTGGTGGGCATCAGTTTGCGATGCCGGTTTTGCAGCTGGCCGTCGGATCCGATGACGACCACGGTGTTGTAGAGCGTACCGCTGCGGCTGCGGCGGTCACATTCGTTCAGGCCGCAGACGACCGTGACGGCATTGGCGCGCGCGGCCTGGCACAGGGGGTCGAGATCGCCATTGCCAAGGTCGACGGCATTGTCCAGAAGGCTGGCGTGCAACTGGCCGACCAGCGCTCCGTCCGTTCCGGGCGCGAGCCGCCAGATCCAGGACGGATAACCCGGCAGAAAGGATTCCGGCAGGACGATGAGTGACGCACCTTCTGCGGCGGCCTCCCGGACCGATTGCACGGCCCGCTCCATGGTGGCACTGCGATCGAGCAGAACCGGGGGACGTTGAACGATGGCGATTTTCGGCATGGCTTGCTCCCTGGAGGTTGAAGTGGAGAGGCAAGCATGCGCTTGACCGAACGTGGGTGCTAGTCCAGAATCTGAAGCGTTGCGCCAGCGGAAGTCGAGCACAAATGGATAACACTTATGGCCAGTTTTGCACCGTTGCGCGTGGCGCCGAGGCGTTGTGCCAGCAATGGACACCCCTGATCGTGCGCGAACTGCTGTGTGGCAGCAAGCGCTTCAATGACCTGCACCGCGGCGTTCCCCGAATGTCCACCAGCCTGCTGGTGCAACGGCTGCGCCACCTCGAGGAGATCGGCGTGGTCCGACGTTCGGCAGGGGGCAAGGTCCGCGATTACAGCCTGACGGAAGCCGGCGAGGAACTTCGGCCCATCGTCATGGCCCTGGGCCACTGGGGCGCTCGCTGGATCGGCAGCCGCCTGCGTGACGATCAGCTGGACGCAGGATTCCTCATGTGGGACATCCGGAGGTTTGTGCAGCTGCCGGAGTTTCCGCCGTACCCCGTGGTCATCCACTTCGCGTTCCGGGACGCCCGGCCGGGCGAGCGTCGATGGTGGCTGGTGGTCGAGCAGGGCACCTCGGATTTGTGCCGCGACGACCCCGGTCGGGAATTGACACTGGTCGTGGATTGCACCGTGCGCGCACTGACCGAGGTGTGGACAGGCGACCGCACGCCCGGCGAAGTCCTGCGCACGCAGGAGTTGCGGGTGGACGGAGCTGCGCGGGATGCCCAGCAGTTATGGCGCTGGTTGGGCACAAGCGTGTTCGCCCCCACCCGACGCGCAGTGCTCAAGTAGCGCAGGCTCGACTGCGACGAGGCAAATCTGCGGGTCGTACTTCCGCAGGACCCTGCTGACGCAGTGGATGGAAGGGCCAGTGCCCACCGCATGAACGAATGCATCCTTCCAGACTTCGCTTTGGTGTCATGACGCCAAAGCGGCCCGGTTCGCCGAGCTGCATCGCCAGCGGGCTGGCGATGCAGCTCAATCCCAATCAAGCACTGCGCCGATCGATGAACCTTGCAATCCCGGACTTCCTGAATTTGATGGGTACGTCGGTAGGGGGCAGGTCGCTCTCGTCAACCAACAGATTAACGAGGCGGGCACAAAAATGCGGCCCTACAAAAGGCCGCTTTTTTGCTTCCTGGTTCAGTTTCTGACATTCACGTCAGACAACGCTGCCTGCCCGTGGCCTGCGCGGCTGTAGACCAAGACAGGCCGGTCCGGTTCAGATCGATTGACGCCACACCTGCTGAGCACAACGCAAGTGAGCCCAGGCTGGCGGGCAGCCGGCTGGTACCATGAAGTGAACACGGCCACACGGACTGACCTTGACCATTGACGCCCGGTCATGAAAGTGCAGAATAAGTGTATATTCGAAATCATTGAATAACGACCGTAACCTTTAGGGCTAACGCGACATGTATGGGCAAGCTTGCAAGCCGAACACACACACCACCCCTTACCGAGTCGGATCAGGTTTTTGAGTCTGCTGCCGAACTTTTTCGGGCGATGTCTGCGCCGATGCGGCTGAAAATCATCAGCAGCCTATGCAATGGCGAGAAAAACGTGAGCCAGCTGCTCGCGGAAGTTGACACCACCCAGCCCAATATGTCTCAGCATCTGAATACGCTTTATCAAAGCGGTGTCATTGGCAAACGCCGTGAAGGCGTCCAGATTTTTTACCGCATCATCAACGATCGCGTGGTGACCCTCTGCCGGGCCATATGCACCCAGATCGCGATCGAGACGGAGTATGAAAACGGCCGGTGAGACCAGGGGTCACGGCTTGATGTAGACGAAGCCTTCCCTGGCTTGTAGTTTGGCTGCTTCCGCGACGCCAGAAGGAACGACTTTTCCTTCCATGAGCAGCTTGTCCGGAGAAATATTGCGCGTGACCAGCGTGTTGTTGCAGACTCGAAACTCTACGCCACGACCGGCCAGGGTGCTGACGGTTGAGCTGAACTCGCGGCCCCGGCTGTCCTTGGCGTCTTGAATCATGAAATCAATGCCAGGCCCATTGGTGACCACCACAATCCTGGCTTTGGGGTCCGCGTTCAAATGGTTCTGGATGTTGTTCAGCGCGGCAGCGGCAGTTTCAATGCCGGTGGTAAGGTGGTAGACCGCCTTGATTGGCTGGGCCGCCTGAGCGCTCTGCTGGGGGGTGGTGCAGCCCGAGAGCGTGCTCGCAGCAAACACCGTGATCGCCATGGAAAGAATAAGTCTGTGCATGAGTCGTTCCTAAAAAAATGAATCGCCGGTCAGTTCCGGGGAAGGTGGAGGGTGAAGGCAAACAAGTTGCCAACATTCTTACAGCAGTGTATCGGCCCAGATGTTCTGCGCCCAGTTCCAGGCGTACACGCCTTCCAGCTCATTGGGCGCGGCAGAGACGCCCCCCGAACCGGGCACCGACTTGAATGTTTTTTCGGCGGCCACATACTGGTGCACAGACGCCACATGAACGACCAGCTTGTCGTTGACGAAGCTGTAGCAGGTGTTGGTCAGCACCGGATTCGGGTTGACCTCCATGCCTGAAAGCTGTGCCACCACGGCCGCAGCCACGACCTTGCCATGCGAGTTGGCCATGTGGCCGGACTTGGGCATCAGCGGGGCTGACAGCGTTGAATCGCCAATGATGTGAACGTCCTTGGCGGCGGTGGATTCAAACGTCAGGTAGTTGACATCGCACCAGCGTTTGTTGGCATTGGCCAGGCCGGACCGCACGGCAATGGCACCGGCACTCATGTCCGGCAGTACGTTGAGTACCTGGGCCTTGACGTCGTCCTGAACATCAAACTTGACCGTGTTTGTCCGCGCATCGACCGCCATGGCCTTGTGCCCGCCACGGTATTCCAGCATGCCCTGGTAGTTCTCGGCCCAGAACTTCTTGAACAGTGGCCCCTTGGACGTGACGTCCGGATTGGCATCCAGAATCAGGACCTTTGATTTCGGCTTGGCCTTCTTGAAGTAGCTGGCCACCTGGCTGGCGCGTTCATAGGGTCCGGGGGGGCAGCGGTAGGGGGCCAGGGGAATCGTGATGGCATACACACCGCCGTCGGGCATGGCTTCGAGCTGGCGGCGCAGCGCCAGGGTTTCCGGGCCCGCTTTCCAGGCCTGCAAAATCTGTCCCGCCGCATTGGCGGCCTGCAGGCCGCCAATGCTGTTCCACATCAGGTCGATGCCGGGAGACAGGATCAGCTTGTCATAGCCGATGGTGGCGCCACTTGCCAGTGTCACGGTTTTTTTGGCGGCATCGATGCTGCTGACCATGTCCTTGACAACGGTGACACCGTGTTTGCCGCTGAGCTTGTCGTAGGGCGTGGTGATGTCGCCCATGGTCCTGGAGCCGCCCAGCACCAGATTGGAGATCGGGCAGGAAACGAAGTTGGTGTTGGGCTCGGCCATCACCACATCGATCTTGTAGTTCGACAACATGCGCACATACTTGGCCGCTGTCGCGCCGCCATAGCCGCCGCCAATGACGAGCACCTTGGCCCGGTTGGGAATGCGGCCCGTGGTGGCGCAGCCGACCATGCTGCCCAGTGTGCCGAGGGCCAGGGATGCCTGAACAAAATTGCGTCTTTTCATGATGTTCCTCCGGCTTATCGCTTGGTCGCGGCGAAATAGGTGGCGATGCTGTCGATCTGCTGATCGGTGAAGCCCTTGCTGAGCTGGTGCATCACCGTGGCTGGACGCGAGCCATCCTTGAAGGCATTGAATTGCATGATCATGTAGCTCTTGGGCATGCCGACCAGCGAGGGGATGGCCGAACCCTCCACCGTGCGGCCATCGGTGCCATGGCAGTTGGCGCAGGTTGCGGCGAGGGCGCGTGTGTGCAGGGTGGCGCTTGCATCCTGAGCCACCGTGGCACTTGCCGCGCCTCCCATGAGCAATGCCGCGGCAAGGTGAATCTTGATGCGCATGGCTGGTCTCCTCTGTGAGATATCAATCAACATGAATATAGCGAATGAATGACCCGAAGTACCGCGGGTAAACACGCACAGCCTGCGGCGGCTCAGGGTGCCGTCAGGGCGGGCCGTCCGCTGGCCATGCGCTGGCCGATGGGCTTGCCGTCAAGCAGGCGATCCGTCAGGCCTGCGCCAGCCCACATGCCGACCAGGGCGATCCAGGCCGTCAAGGCAAAAATGGCCCCTCCGGTGATGCCGGCGCCGACGGCGCATCCGCCTGCCAGCATGGACCCGAACCCCATGAGGATGGCGCCCGCGATGTAGCGGCGCATGCCGTAGCCGTCGGTGAATCCTTCCAGCTTCAGGTCCTTTCCGACCCAGGCGCCAATGAACGAACCGATGAACACGCCAGGCAGCAAACCAAAGTCAAACCCGATCGCCGGGGCCGGCGAAGACAGGACCCGCATCAGCCATTCTGCGGAAGGACCGCTGAAGGTCAGGCCCTGGACCTGCACCACCTGAAAAGAACTGGCGGACACGAGGTAGGTGTAGCCCCAGCCAGCGGCCACCATCAGGCCTGCGCCGATGCCGCCAATCCATTTCCACAGACCCCAGCCGCTTCGTACCGAGAAGAAAAGCGCTGCCGCAAGCCACACCAGGCCAAAAAGAAGTCCACCCCAGTGGCCTGCGCCGGTGATGGCCAGCAGGTCACGCGAGGGGCCGCCGTCCACCGTCCACCAGGCGCTGATGGCGTTGCGCAGGGGGGCCAGCGAGCCAGAGAGCGAGGCTTGCGCGGTGACGGCAAAGATCAGTCCTGACAGCAGGGCCCGCAAATTGCCGTTCGCCGACAAAATCAGCAAACGGCTGGCACAGCCCCGGGTCATGATCATGCCGGCGCCAAACAGCAGGCCGCCGATCAACGCCCCCGAGAGACTGCCGCGCGCGGCGATCTGGCGCGCCGTGCTCACGTCCAGTGACTGCGTCAGGATGAGAAGTTGAACGCCAACCACGGCACTTGAAAATGCAAGCAGCCATACGGAGAGCTTCTCGCCGAATTTCCGATGCCAGAACTCGATGGCGGCTGCCCGCAGGCAAAACTTCGAGCGCTGGGCAAAAAAGCCAAAAAGGATGCCAATGGCGAGCCCTCCAACGGCCAGCGCCGCGCTTTCCCCGTAGCGCTCGAAAAGGGTTGCCATGTTCATGACGGTTTCCAATAATTCAGTATTAGCTTATATTAATGCTAAGTTCAGTGAGGCTTTTGTCTCTTGATCTTGCTCAAGCTCAAGCTCAAGCTCTCGATCTGGGTGGGCGAGCTGGGCGATCGATACACTCCTGCTGAGGACACGTATGGCGATGACGAGAATGTTTTTTTGGCGGCGCGGCCTGGGCGTGCTGTTGGCGGCGCTGAGCGCCTTGACGGCCCATGCTGACGCAGTGCCCGTCATGGCTGCGCACAAGGTGTCGCCTTCTGCGTGGTATGTCGAGGGCGTGTCGGCCCTGGGCTCGCCGGCCAACCAGAACTTCATTTCCAACGCGGGGTTCGTGGTGACGCCGGCAGGCGTGGTGGTGATCGATGCGCTGGGATCGCCTGCACTGGCGACCCGCCTCCTCGCCGAGATACGCAAGGTAACGTCGCAACCGGTCACGCATGTGATCGTGACGCACTACCATGCCGATCACATCTACGGCCTGCAGACCTTCAAGGCGCAGGGGGCTCGCATCATCGCGCACGTTGCTGCGAAGGCGTATCTGAATTCGGAGACGGCCCGGTTGCGGCTGGACACTTCGCGCCAGGAACTTGCGCCCTGGATCGATGCCCAGACGCGGCTGGTGGAGGCCGACGAGTGGATCGACAAGGACACGGAACTGGTGGTGGGCGGCGTGCGTTTCCAGCTCAAACACGTGGGCCCCTCGCATACCCTGGAAGACCTGGCGATCTACATGCCCTCGGAAAAGGTGCTTTTCGCTGGCGACCTGGTCTTTCGCAGCCGCATTCCGTACGTCGGTCAGGCCGACAGCCGGCACTGGATCGTCGCGCTCGACGATCTGCTCGCGTTTGACACGACCGTCATCGTGCCTGGCCACGGGCCGCTGTCTTCCGAGGCACGCAAGGACATGCAGCTGACACGCGACTACCTCGTCTACCTGCGGAAGGCGATGGGAGAGGCCGCCAGGAATCTCGAACCCTTTGAAGAAGCCTACAAGGCCACCGACTGGACGCAGTTTGAACACCTGCCGCTGTTTCGCGTCGCCAACCGCATGAACGCCTACAACACCTATCTGCTGCTGGAGCAAGAGACCAAGTGATGCGCAAGACCCTGTCGATGTCCGGCATGAAGGGGCCTGGACCCTATCCCCTTTCGCGCCGGCGCCTGCTGCTGGCGGGCGCGGCAGCCTGTGCCGGCGGCGCCAGTGTCGCCGCGCCGGCCGCCTTGCCCGCTTCCGTGTCACTGTCCGATGAACTGGCACAGGCCCTGAAAAAAGGCGGGCCCCTGCTGGTGATGGCCAGCCTGGACGGTTGTCCGTTCTGCAAAGTCGCGCGCGAGAGTTACCTCGCCCCGCTGCGGCAGGAGCAGGGGCTGATGGTGGTGCAGCTTGACATGCGCAGCAACCGGCTGGTCAAGGACTTCAAGGGGGCGACGCGCACCCATGATGAATTGATACGCAGCTGGGGCATCAAGGTCGCGCCCACGGTGCTGTTTTTTGGACACCGAGGTGCGGAAATTGCAGAGCGCATGGTCGGGGGCTATATTCCCGACTTCTACGGCGCCTACCTTGATGAGCGCTTGCGCCTGGCGCAGGCTGCGCTTCGCTCCTGACCGATTGCAGGTGTGCGGTCGCCATTCGCCGCGCCAGCAATGGCCGCCGGCTGCGCGGTTTCAGGCGTCGGGCGACGGCGCTGCAGCCATGCCTTCAAGCCGCCGCTTATTCGCGTTCCAGCTCCAGATAGGTCCGGCTGGCGTTGCCGGGCATCAGCTCGCCGGCATTGAGCAGTCGCATGAAGGGCTGCGCATTGAACGACTTGACCGCGGCACTGACTTCCACCCCTTCGTCCACCGCTTTTTTCATGTGGGCGCGCAGGGCCAGCAGGTAGTCCCGTGTGTCGGCGGCGGCGGTGGGCAGGTCGGTCACCTCGCCGTGGCCGGGCACGATGTGGCGGGGTTGCAGGTCTTCAATGACCTTGAATGCGGCCAGCCAGGCTTGGGTGTTGCTCACCGGGATGACGCCGAGCATGCGGTTGACGTAAACAATGTCGCCGCTGAACAATACCTTCCGGGAGGGCAGCCACACCATCATGTCGCCCGGCGTGTGGCCACCGCCCCGGTGCCGTAATTCCAGCGTGATGCCCCCCAAGGTCAGTGGCGTATCCAGGCCTTCAATGAAGCGGGTTGGCAAGGTCGGCACGGTGCCATCGGCGCGCTCCTTGAGGGCGGCCGTCAGTCCCGTCAGGTGGTCGCCACCGCGCGCCAGCATGTCGGCCCGTGCGTTGGCGTGGGCGATGATCTCGGCGCCCTGGGCCAGAAAATAGCCATTGCCCAGCCAGCGGTGGTCTTGCCCGCCGGTGTTGATGACCCACTTGATGGGCTGCGGCGTGACCCGTCGCACCGCTTCCTGAATTTTGCGGGCCGACTGGTAGCTGGCGCCACTGTCGATCAGAATCGCGCCAGCCGGCGTCACGATCAGCCCGATGTTGGCGTTCAGGCCCTCGTTGTCATACGTGCGTGCGCCTTTGTCGCCGACGTAGGCGTAGACACCGTCGGCCACCGGTTTGAAGTTCACGTTAACGGCATGGGCTGCCGGGGCGAGGATGAGCAGGCCCAGGAAAACCATGCGCCAGCAGTTTGTTCGCAATGTTTTAGTCATATCGGCTCTTGGCCCCGTTTTATAAGCGTATGAAGCTATCATAATAATAGCAAATGGACGTTTGGTCTGACGCCGCATCGTACCGCAGCGCAGCCGTCACCGCGTCAGCGCCATGAACAGTTTTGGAAGCTGTTCGGGCAGGCCTTCGATGTGGTCGATCACCGTGTACTGGTGGCCGAAGATGTCGCTCACGTACTCGTCAGCCCTGGGGTCGAGGTTGATGCAGTAGGTGAAGATGCCCTGCTGGTCCAGCTCCCTGACCGATTGGCGCGCGTCTTCGATCAGCAGGCGCTCGTCCTGTGTGTCCACGTCTGACGGTTGCCCGTCGGTCAGGATCAGCAGGAGTTTCTTGTCGGCGCTCTGGGCTTGCAGGTAATGGGCGGCATGGCGCATGGCGGCGCCCATGCGGGTGGAGTAGCCGGCCTGCATGGCGGCGAGCCGTCCCTTCACCTGATCATCCCAATGCTCGCCGTAGCCCTTGATGTGCAGGTAGCGCACGTCATGGCGCGTGTTGGAGTGAAAACCGGCGATGGCAAACGGGTCACCCAGTTGTTCAATGGACCAGGCCAGCAGCGACACGGCTTCCTGGCTGAGCGCCAGAATGGTCTGGTCCGAGCCGGCGGCTTTTTCATTGAGCGATGCCGAGAGGTCCAGCAGCAGCATGACGGCGATGTTGCGGCCATCCGTGCGGTGGCTCATGTTGATGCGCGGATCGGGTGTGGCGCCGCTTTTGAAATCAATCAGCGAGCGGATGGCCACGTCCAGATCGAGCTCGCTGCCTTCTTCCTTGTAACGCACACGCACCTTGTCCTGCGGTTTGAGCAGGTCCAGCAGGCGTTTCAGGCGTTTGGCCAGCGCGCTGTGTTTGGCCAGCAGCTGGTCGATGTCGGCGGCGCTGCCCGACGGATGCAGCCGTTCATACAGGCTGATCCAGTCCGGGCGGTAGCTCTGGCTGGCGTAATCCCATTCCGGGTAGTGACGCGGCGGCAGCCCCTTGGCGTCTTCGGCGGCGACCGATTGGTCATGCTCTTCGAACATCTCCTCGTCATCACTGAGTTCGTGAAAGCGCCACAGGTGGCGGTTGTCATCACGGAAATCGACCTCGGTGTCGGTGAAGAAGGTCTTGGGCAGCTGGTCGCTCTGGCGCCGGGTTTTGGCGACGTAGGAGAGAGCGAGCGCGGCGATCTCTTCGGTGCTCGAATCGCCTTGTTCCATGATGGCATGAAAGCGCCGCACGAAGTCATTCAGGGCCGCATCCTGATAGCCGTGCGTGGGTGTCTGCGGCTTGTCGAGCAGGGCGCGTGACAACATGGCGAGGCGATGGCGCAGGCAGGAATGGGTCTCTGGATCGCAGGCGCCTTCCACCGGCGCCGGATGCAGCGCCAGAAAAATTCGGCGCAGCCCCGGGTACTCGCGCATGGCCAGGGTTTCCACCCGCGCGTCCTCGAAAAATTCGACGGCCATGCGCTGGAACGGGCTGTAGTTGTCGGCAAACATGGCGCCGCTCCAGCGCCGGTGCGCCGCCATGTGCGCCAGCGCTGCGCGGTAGCGGTCCAGGCCGCTGATGCCATTGCAGTCGTCATAGACGTCAGGCAGACGAATGCCGAGCTGGTCGAAGTAGGGAACCGGTTTGCGCAGCTCGTCAAAACCCAGAGAGTAAGGCACCAGATGGTCGGCGTCCTGCCACAGCCCCAGCAGGTACAGATCGAGCTTGCGCGTGTGGTCCACCAGCAGCGTGCCGTGCCGCTCGCGTTGCAGCACGGCACGGCTGTCGGCCGACTGCAGGCTGAAGTAATCGCGCTGGCGCTCCGGGTGGTGGCCGTAGTTGCGCACGCCATAGGCGACCCAGTTGCGCAAGCCCTCAATCGACAGCAGACTCAGCAGCTGCGGCGACTTGAGGAAAAAATCTGGCAGGCTGGGGCTGGCATAGGTCTTGTGGATGCCATGAATGGAGACGCTGGTGCGTTCCATGTAGTCCAGCGTCAAATCGAGGTAATGCTGGATCTGCGCTTGCGACGGCAGCCGGCGGGCGATGGCCGCCAACGACTGCAGAAACGGTGTAATCGCATGGCTGTTGGGTGACTTCGTCATCACGCGAACAGCGTCCATGACCGGCACCAGGGCCGACTCGCCCAGAATGGCGGCAACCTGAGGCCACTCCTGCAAAAAGATCAGCACCGGCTCAACACCACGGCCCATCTTGCCCAGGAAGTGGCCTTGTTCCAGATAGGCATGGATGCCATCGGGCGTGAGCAGCGCCTCGGCCTCGGTCATGCAGTCGGAAAATACATCGGCGACCTGCGGGAAACCGCAGTCAAGCTGCGCGCGCCACGCGCTCATCTGTTCGGTGGAGGGGGCCGTGCGCACGCAATCAGCCTTCAGGCAAAGACGGCATCAATGGCATGGTCCAGCGTGGCGCGGATGTCGGCGTCGTCGGTGATGGGCCGCACCAGCGCCATGCGGCAGGCATCCACCGGGCTGACGCCGACCTTGATCAGGGTGGCGGCATACACCAGCAGCCGGGTCGAGATGCCCTCGTCCAGGCCATGGCCCTTGAGCTTGCGTGCAGTGCCGCCAACCTTGACCAGTCTGGCAGCGGTGGCAGAGTCCATGCCGGTTTCCGTGACGACGATGGCGGTCTCCAGTTCGGCGCCCGGATAGTCAAAATCAAAACCGACAAAGCGTTGCTTGGTGGATTGCTTCAGGTCTTTCATCAGACTCTGGTAGCCGGGGTTGTAGGAGATCACCAGCTGAAAATCCGGATGTGCGTTGATCAACTCGCCGCGCTTGTCCAGCGGCAACTGGCGCCGGTGATCGGTCAGCGGGTGAATCACCACCGTGGTGTCTTGCCGCGCTTCCACAATTTCATCCAGGTAGCAGATGGCGCCGATGCGGGCGGCGGTGGTCAGCGGGCCATCGAGCCAGCGCGTGCCATTGGCTTCCAGCAAATAACGCCCCAGCAGGTCGGAGGCAGTCATGTCCTCGTTGCAGGCCACGGTAATGAGCGGCTTGCCCAGCTTCCACGCCATGTATTCGACAAAGCGCGATTTGCCGCAACCCGTCGGGCCCTTCACCATGACGGGAAGACGGGCGTGATAGGCGGCTTCATACAAGGCCACTTCATTGGCCTGCGCCTGGTAGAAGGGCTCGTTGATGACCCGGTACTGGTCTTTGTCTGTCATGGTTTTTCCTTGGGGGCTGAAAAAAAAGCCTCCTGGGGGAGGAGGCGTTTTCATGGCTTCCGTTTGAACGCCTGGCGCTTACTTGTGCACGCCCAGCTTTTCGCGCCAGCCGGGGAACAGCTTGTCGGAATCACCCGGGAAGGACTCGAAAGCGCGTGCAAACTCCTTGTGCTCCTTGGCAAACTCGATCGGATCCGCCCCCGACTTCCAGCACTCGTACGACTGGCGCAGCGAAATGGCGCCAGCAGCCGGGCTGTCGATGTGGCCGTAAGCGCCGCCGCCCGAGGTGTTGATCACGTTGCCGTGGCCCAGGTTCTCGAAGAAACCGGGCAGGCGCAGGGCATTCATGCCGCCGGAGATGATCGGCGTGGTGGGCTTCATGCCGTACCATTTCTGGAAGTAAACCGGGCCTTGCGCCTCATCGCGCTCGATCATGTAGGCGATGTTCTTGTCGGTGTTTTCACCTTCCATCTTGCCGTAGCCCATGGTGCCGACGTGGATGCCGGAGGCCCCTTGCAGGCGCGAAATCTTGGCCAGCACAAAGGCGGTGTAACCACGCTTGGCCGAGGGCGAAGTCACCATGCCGTGACCGGCGCGGTGGTAGTGCAGGTACTGGTTCGGGTACTGGCGACGCGCGGTGGTGATCATGCCGGGGCCGCCGACAAAACCGTCCACCAGGAAGGCCACCTTGTCAGCGTCGGGGCCAAAGGATTCCAGAATGAAATCGGCGCGGGCCAGCATTTCGTAGTGATCGTCGGCGGTGATGTTGGCCGAAAAGATCTTGGCCTGGCCGGTTTCGTCCTGGGCGCGCTTCATGGCGTCGTACACCAGCGGGTACACCTTCTTGGCCGGGCAGAACACCTGGTTGCCCTGGGGCTCGTCGTTCTTGATGAAGTCACCACCCAGCCAGAACTGGTAGGCCGCGGCGGCAAACGGCTCGGGACGCAGGCCCAATTTGGGCTTGATGATGGTGCCGGCGATGTAGCCGCCGTCCTTCATCGGGCGGCCCAGGAGGCGCCACAGATCGGTGATGTCTTTGCTGGGGCCATCAAACAGCTGGATGGCGCGCTCCGGGAAGTAGATGTCGTGGATCTTGCCGTGCTCGATGTCACCCATGCCCTGGTTGTTGCCGATGATCAGCGTCAGGATCGACACCATCATCATGCGGCCGTCAGTGATATTGCGGTCGAACAAATCCATCGGGTACGCAATGCGCATGTCTTCCGTGGCTTCATCGATGTAGTACACCAGCGCGTCCAGATTGCGGGTGAAGTCATCGGTGGTGGAGACTTCAACGTTGGTGCCAGTCGAGGACTCCGCGGCGAAGTGAGCCGCGCATTGCAGATAGCTACCGAAGCCGGGCTTGGGCTTCATTTTGTAAGCTACCAGAATGTGGGTGCCACCTTTGATGAGGTCGGCTTCCTTGAGGCTCAAGTCGGCGTAGCGGTTGGACTGGTCCATGGCGGGGTCTCCTGTAGTTGGGTGGGGCCCGTCAAACTGCTCAGAATTGATCAGCCCGTTGGGTATGGGGGCTGACTATAGAGACAAGAGTTCATAAGAAACATTCATATTTATTTGATTACAAATCAGAAATTTCTTATGAATTAATGCGCCTCATGCCCATGAGTCAATCAATGGGCCGCCTTGCTCGATCAGAAAAGCCTTGAAGGCCTTGGCCGCCGGTGAGAGCTTTTTCTGGCTCAGGTGGGTGACGTACCAGTGACCCACCAGCGGCATGCCGGTGACGTCGACCAGCGCCAGGTGGCCCGCGGCCAGTTCGTGGCGCACCGTGCGCAGCGACAGAAAGCTCAGACCCATGCCCGCCATGACGGCCTGCTTGATGGTCTCGTTGCTGGGCATCTCCATGACCACATTCATCGGCATGTCGTGCTGGCCGAACAGCCGCTCCATGGCGGCACGTGTGCCCGACCCCTTTTCCCGGACGACAAAGTGGGTGTCCTTGAGCTCCTCAAACTGCACCCGCTTGCGCCGCGACAGCGGATGGTCGGGCGCGCAGACGATGCCCAGCGGGTTGGTGGCAAAAGCCGTGGCTTCGCAGTCCAGCGTGTTGGGCGCGCGCCCCATCACCACCAGATCAGCCTCGTTGCGTGACAGCATGCCCAGGATGTTTTCCCGGTTGTCGATGCGCAGTGTCAGCTCGATGCCGGGAAACAGCTTGCCAAAACGCACCAGCAGCATGGGCATGAAGTATTTGGCGGTGCTGACCACCGCCAGTTCAATCCGCCCTTTGCTGAAGCCCACATGCTCGGCCATGGTGGCTTCCAGGTCCTTGAACCGGGCCATGGCCGCGAGGGCGTGGACCAAAAACTCCTGACCGGCCCTGGTGAGCTGGATATTGCGCCCGATCGGCTCAATCAGGGGCAGCCCAAACGCGTCTTCGAGCTGCCTGATCTGCATGGACACGGCTGGTTGGGTCACAAACAGGCGCTCGGCCGCCTTGGAGACCGATTTGTCTCGCGCAACTTCGATGAACGTCTGAATTTGTTTGAGGGTGTAGTTGCGCATGGTCGGATCCGGATGGGGTGGCAGCTTGCCAATGCTTCAAATAATCAGTTTAACCTGATGAATATTCTAATAAATATGATTTGAGTTTATGTTTGATGCCCGATAAATTAAATCAGTCGCTACTTATTTGAGTAGCCCGCTCACCCCTTTGCGAGGACGGCTGGCATGTTGCAAGCACTGATTTTTGATGTTGATGGCACCCTGGCCGATACCGAGTCTGCACACCTGGCGGCCTTCAACCAGGCGTTTGCCGAGTTCGGGCTGGACTGGCACTGGGACGAGCCCTTGTACATCGATCTGCTGAATGTCTCGGGTGGCAAGGAGCGCATGCTCCATTACTGGAAAACCACCCAGCCCGAGCTGCGCGAGGTGGAGGCGATGGCGCTGCAGGACACGCTCAACCGCCTGCATGAGCTCAAGACCGCTGCTTACGAACGTGCCGTCAACGACGGCGTTGTCAGCTTGCGCCCCGGCGTGCTCCGGTTGATGGATGAAGCCCTCGCCGACGGTCTCCAGATGGCCATTGCCACCACCACCTCGCCCGCCAACATCGCGGCCTTGCTGCGCCGCGCGGTGGGCCCGGACTGGCGCTTGAACTTCACGGCCATTGGAGACGCTTCCACCGCGCCCGTCAAAAAACCGGATCCGCAGGTTTATCTGCAAATGCTGGCAGCGCTCAAGCTGCCGCCGGCACAGTGTCTGGCATTTGAAGATTCCAGCAACGGCCTGCAGTCGGCCACGGCAGCGGGGCTGACCACCTTGATCACGCCGACGCGTTACACCGCGCGTCACGACTTCTCGGCCGCCATGCGGGTGGTGCCTGATCTGAGCCAGGTGAGCCTGGCGCAATTGCGGCACTGGCATGGCGAGCATGTGCGCGGCGGCCTGGCCCGTTCACGCTGAAGCGACAACGCAGAACCACACCCCAGAAAGCCAGACCATGACATCCCCCACCCCATCAACACCCATGCTCCGGCTGGCGCCGTCCATCCTGTCCGCCGACTTTGCCCGGCTCGGCGAGGAGGTTCGTGCGATCGAGGCGGCCGGGGCGGATCTGGTGCACTTTGATGTGATGGACAACCACTACGTGCCCAACCTGACGATCGGGCCGCTGGTCTGCGAGGCGATTCGCCCGCATGTGCAGATTCCGATTGACGTGCACCTGATGGTGGAGCCGGTGGACGCATTGATTCCGCTGTTTGCCAGGGCCGGCGCCAACATCATCACCTTCCACCCCGAGGCCTCCAGGCATGTGGACCGTACGCTCTCGCTGATTCGCGAACACGGCTGCAAGGCCGGGCTGGTGTTGAACCCGGCCACCTCCGTGGAATGGCTGGACCATGTCATGGACAAGCTGGACATGGTGTTGCTCATGAGCGTGAACCCCGGCTTTGGTGGGCAGAAATTCATCCCCGCCACGCTGGGCAAGCTGCGTACCGTGCGTCAGCGCATAGCGGCGCACCAGGCGCGCGGTGGCCAGCCGATCTGGCTGGAAGTCGATGGCGGCGTGAAAACCGACAACATCGCCGAGATCGTGCAGGCCGGCGCCGACACCTGCGTGGCGGGCAGCGCCGTGTTTGGTTCGCCCGATGCCGATGGCGGCTACCGCGGCGTCATGCGCGAGCTGCGTCGCCAGGCCGCCTCGCTCTGAATTCCTGCATCAACCCTCCTGAAAGAACGGCCATGCCACTAACCGCCAATCGGTCCACCCTGACCCAATTCCTGATCGAGGAGCGCCGCCGCTTCCCCAGTGCCAGTGGCGATTTCAATGCCCTGATTCTGGACGTAGCGCTGGCCTGCAAAGGCATTGCCCGCGCCGTCGCGTTTGGCGAGCTGGGGGGCGTCATGGGTAACCACGCAGTTGCCGAGGGCGGCTCCGTCAATGTGCAGGGCGAGACGCAGAAAAAACTCGATGTACTGAGCAACGATGTTTTTATCCGGCGGACCGAATGGGCGGGCAACCTCGCCGGCATGGCGTCTGAGGAAATGGACTTGCCGTATCAAATTCCGCTGCAGTATCCGCGCGGCAAGTACCTGCTGGTGTTTGACCCACTGGACGGGTCCAGCAACATCGACGTGAACGTTTCCGTCGGCAGCATTTTCTCGGTGCTGCGCGCACCGCAAGACGTGGAAGACACCGGTCGCGATGTGACCGAGGCTGATTTTTTTCAGCCCGGCGCCAGCCAGGTGGCCGCAGGTTACGCCTTGTATGGCCCTACCACCATGCTGGTGCTCACGGTGGGCGATGGCGTCAACGGTTTCACGCTGGATCCGAACCTGGGCGAATTCATGCTCACCCATCCGAAGATGCAGATCCCGACCGATACCCAGGAATTCGCCATCAACGCCTCCAACAGCCGCTTCTGGGAGGCGCCGGTCAAGCGTTATGTGGATGAGTGCCTGGCGGGCAAGACCGGACCTCGCGCCAAGGATTTCAACATGCGCTGGATTGCCAGCATGGTGGCCGAGGCGCACCGCATTCTGATGCGCGGCGGTGTCTTCCTCTATCCGCGCGATACCAAAGACGCCTCCAAACCTGGCCGCCTGCGGCTGCTTTACGAGGCCAACCCGATAGGCATGCTGATGGAGCAGGCCGGCGGCCGGGCTTCGACCGGGCATCGGCCGATGCTGGGCGTGCAGCCGAGCTCGCTGCACCAGCGCATCGGCCTGGTTTTCGGCTCCAGGGGCGAGGTGGAGCGCATCGAGCGTTACCACGCCGAACCCGCCAAGACCGAGCAGACCAATCCGCTGTTTGCCGAACGCAGCCTGTTCCGCGTCTGATTTTTGGTGGTGGCTGCCGAAATGCTATTGAACAAGTAGCTGATCACGCAGCAAACATCTGGGCTACAGGCATTTTTTGCCAAATTTTTTTGATTTACGGAACCCCCCATGTCTGAACGCCATCCCATCATCGCCATCACCGGCTCGTCCGGTGCCGGCACCACCTCGGTCACGCATACGTTCGAGAACATTTTCCGTCGTGAGAAGGTCAATGCCGCCATCATCGAAGGCGACAGTTTTCACCGCTACGACCGCAAGGACATGAAAACCAAAGCCGCCGAAGCCGAGGCTGCGGGCAACAACAACTTCAGCCATTTCGGGCCGGAAAACAACCTGTTTCCCGAACTGGCCGAGCTGTTCCGCGCCTATGGCGAAACCGGCACCGGCAAGCGGCGCAAATACCTGCACGACCCTGAAGAGGCGGCACCCTACCAGCAGCCACCTGGCACCTTCACGGCCTGGGAGGATGTACCGGCCGGCACCGACCTGCTGTTCTACGAAGGCCTGCATGGCGCGGTTGTCACACCCGAGGTCAACATCGCGCAGCACCCGGACCTGCTGATCGGTGTGGTGCCGGTGATCAACCTGGAGTGGATCCAGAAGCTCTACCGCGACAAGTCCAAGCGCGGCTACAGCACCGAGGCCGTGACCGACACCATCCTGCGCCGCATGCCCGACTACGTGAACTACATCTGCCCGCAGTTCATGCACACGCACGTGAACTTCCAGCGCGTGCCCATGGTCGACACCTCCAACCCCTTCATCGCGCGCGACATTCCTTCGCCGGATGAAAGCATGGTGGTGATCCGCTTTGCCAACCCCAAAGGCATCGATTTCCAGTACCTGCGCAGCATGATCAACGACTCGTTCATGTCGCGCGCCAACACCATCGTGGTGCCCGGCGGCAAGATGGAACTGGCCATGCAATTGATCTTCACGCCCTTTGTCTGGCGCATGATGGAACGCAAGAAGAGGGCGTCCTGAGATGAACGCGCCTACACCCGACATGGCCAGGCACATGGCCAACGCTGTCCGCATGCTCGCCGTCGATGCGGTCGAACAAGCCAAATCCGGCCACCCCGGCGCGCCCATGGGCATGGCCGACATCGCCGAGGTGCTGTGGAACCGGCACCTCAAGCACAATCCGGCGAATCCGAAATGGCCGGACCGGGATCGTTTTGTACTGAGCAACGGCCACGGCTCCATGCTGATCTATGCCCTGTTGCACCTCACAGGGTACGACCTGCCGATGGAGGAATTGAAGCACTTCCGCCAGCTGCACAGCCGGACGGCGGGCCACCCCGAAGTGGGTGTCACCCCCGGTGTGGAAACCACCACCGGACCGCTGGGCCAGGGCCTCGCCAACGCGGCCGGCATGGCGCTGGCGGAGAAGCTGCTGGCTGCCGAGTTCAACAAACCCGGCCATGGGGTGGTGGACCACTTCACCTATGTCTTCATGGGCGACGGCTGTCTCATGGAGGGCATCAGTCACGAAGCCTGCTCGCTGGCCGGCACGCTGCGCCTGTCCAAGCTGGTGGCCTTCTACGATGACAACGGCATCTCGATTGACGGCCATGTGGAGGGCTGGTTCACCGACGACACGCCCAGGCGTTTCGAGGCCTATGGCTGGAACGTCATTGCCGCAGTGGACGGACACGATCCCCTGGCCCTGGACGTCGCCGTGCGGTCGGCGAAGGCCCAGGCGGTCCTGCCCGATGGCCGGCCAACACTGATTTGCTGCAAAACCGTGATCGGCCACGGCTCGCCGAACAAGGCCGGCACACACGATGTGCATGGTGCAGCCCTGGGGGCTGCCGAGGTGGCCGCCACCCGCGAGGCGCTGGGCTGGACCGCTGCGCCCTTCGAAGTGCCAATGGACATTGCCAACGCCTGGAACGCCGTCGAACGCGGCCAGGTGGCCGAGCGGACCTGGCGCGTGCGCTTCGAGGCCTACCGCACGCAGTACCCGCTGGAGGCGGCCGAGTTCGAGCGCCGCGTCGCGGGCGACCTGCTACCCGTTTTTTCCGACAAACTGCCCGAGCTGCTGGCGGCCATCGCGGCCAAGCCCGAAGCCGTGGCCACCCGCAAGGCGAGCCAGAACGCGCTCGACGCGCTGGCGCCGCGGGTACCCGAGTTCTTTGGCGGCAGCGCCGATCTGACCGGCTCGAACCTGACCAACTTCAAGGGCTGCGTCAGGGCCGGACGCGACCAGGGGGGCAACCACATGAGTTACGGCGTGCGCGAGTTCGGCATGGCCGCCATCATGAACGGCATCGCGCTGCATGGCGGGTTCATCCCCTACGGCGGCACCTTCCTGACCTTCAGCGACTACAGCCGCAACGCCATCCGCATGGCCGCGCTGATGAAGCTGCGCGTCATCCATGTGTTCACTCACGACAGCATCGGTCTGGGCGAAGACGGGCCCACGCACCAGAGCGTGGAACACATTCCGAGCCTGCGCATCATTCCCAACCTGGACGTCTGGCGGCCGGCGGACGGCCTGGAAACCGCCGTCGCCTGGGCTCACGCCATCAAGCGGCACGATGGCCCCAGCGCGCTGTGCCTGTCGCGCCAGAACCTGCCGCGTTTGACCGATGTCGGCATGGCCGAGAGCATCCGCCGCGGCGGCTATGTCCTGTCTGACATGGAAGGGGTTCAGGCCGTGATTGTGGCCACGGGATCGGAAACCTCGCTGGCCATGGAGGCGCAGGCCGCGCTGGCGAGCGAAGGCATTGCCACCCGCGTCGTGTCCATGCCCTGCACCAATGTGTTCGACCGCCAGAGCGAGGCCTACCAGGCGCTGGTGCTGCCGCTAGGCCTGCCCACGGTGGCCATTGAGGCGGCGCATCCCGATTTCTGGCGCAAGTATGTGGGCCGCACCGGCATGGTGGTGGGCATCGCCAGCTTTGGTGAATCCGCACCGGCCAGCGATCTGTATGCCCACTTTGGCATCACCGTCCAGCGCGTCATGGAATCCGTGCGCACGCTGGCCCACCGCGCGGCCCACCGCCGCGAAATCTGGATGGGCAGCGACGACCGGAGCCATGGGGCCTTGTCCGAGCAGATCGTTCTGTCCACCACCTGAGCCGGACCACGTCATGAATACATTTTTTGACCTGGTCATGTTTGACCTCGATGGCACGCTGATCGAAACCGCACCCGAAATCTGCGATGCCGTCAACGACACCCTGCGCCGCTTCGATCTGCCCGAGGTGGAGCAGCAGCAAGTCAACGACTGGATCGGCCACGGAACGCGTGAGCTGCTGATCCAGGCGCTGGCGTACAGCGGAAAAACGGATGCTGCGGCCATACGCATCAGTGACAGCCTGGCGCTGATTGCCGCAGAGTTTGACAAGCACTACCAGAGACGCTGCGGGACGCGCAGCCACCTCTACCCCCAGGTGCGCGAAGCGCTGACGGCGCTGCGCAGCAGGGGCACCAAGCTGGCGGTGGTGACCAACAAGGAAGGCCGCTACACCGCCACGGTGCTGAACGCCCACCAGCTGATGCCGCTGCTGGACTGCGTGGTCAGCGGTGACACGCTGCCCACTAAAAAACCGGACCCTGCGGGCATTGAGCGCTGTCTTGCGCACTTTGGCACGCCGCGTCACCGTGCCCTGTTTGTGGGGGACTCCAGCATCGACGTGGCGACGGCGCGTAACGCCGGCATCGCGGTCTGGGCGCTGCCCTATGGCTACAACATGGGCCAGCCGATAGCCGCCTGCGCGCCGGACCGGGTCATCGCTGACTGCTCGGTGCTACTGAAGTTATAGCAGCCGGCGCAGGTTCAATCAGCACAAGAGTCACTATTTATTCAAGGAAATGGGCATGACCATCAAACTAGGTATCAACGGCTTCGGCCGCATCGGGCGCAACGTGTTGCGTGCCGCCGTGCAGAACTTCAGCGACATCGAGATCGTCGGCATCAACGACCTGCTCGAGCCGGACTACCTCAAGTACATGCTGCAGTACGACTCGGTGCACGGCCGCTTCAAGGGCGAGGTCTCGGTTGAAGGCAACACCCTGATCGTCAACGGCAAGAAAATCCGCCTGACCCAGGAGCGCGACCCCGCCAACCTGAAGTGGAACGAAATCGGCGCCGACATCGTGCTCGAGGCCACCGGCCTGTTCCTCGACAAGGCCTCCGGTGAAAAACACCTGGTCGCCGGCGCCAAAAAAGTCATCTTCTCGGCCCCATCGAAAGACGACACGCCGATGTTCGTCTACGGCGTCAACGACAAGACCTACGCCGGCCAGGCCATCATCTCCAACGCCAGCTGCACCACCAACTGCCTGGCCCCCATCGCCAAGGTGCTCCATGACAAATGGGGCATCAAGCGCGGCCTGATGACCACCGTGCATGCGGCCACCGCCACCCAGAAAACCGTGGACGGCCCGAGCAACAAGGACTGGCGCGGCGGCCGCGGCATCCTGGAAAACATCATTCCCTCGAGCACCGGCGCGGCCAAGGCCGTCGGCGTGGTGATTCCCGAGCTGAACAAAAAGCTCACCGGCATGTCCTTCCGCGTGCCGACCTCCGACGTCTCGGTGGTGGACCTGACCTGTGAGCTCAGCAAGGAAGCCACGCTGAAGGAAATCTGCGCCGAGATGAAGGCGCAAAGCGAAGGCGCCCTCAAGGGCATCCTCGGCTACACCGAAGACAAGGTGGTGGCCACCGACTTCCGCGGCGGGACCTGCACCAGCGTGTTTGACGCCGACGCCAGCATTGCGCTGGACAGCACCTTCGTCAAGATCGTCGCCTGGTACGACAACGAATGGGGCTACTCCAACAAGTGCCTGGAGATGGTGCGCGTGGTGGGCACGACCGCAGGACGGGCACTGTGAAATTTCTGCGTTTTACCGACATCGCGAGAAGCGGTTTGGCGATCAACAAGCGCGTCTTCATCCGCGCCGACCTGAACGTCCCGCAAGACGACGCTGGCAACATCACCGAAGACACCCGCATCCGCGCCAGCCTGCCCTGCATCCGCATGGCGCTCGATGCCGGCGCGGCTGTCATGGTGACCAGCCACCTGGGCCGGCCTGCCGAAGGCGAATTCAAACCGCGGGACTCGCTGGCGCCCGTGGCCCAACGTCTGGCCGAACTGCTTGGCCCCAGGTACGTGCCGCACGGTGTGCCGCTGGTTTCCAGCTGGGTCGATGGCTTCCAGGTCGATGGCCAGCCGCTGCAAGCCGGCCAGCTGGTGATGCTCGAAAACTGCCGCCTCAACATCGGTGAAAAAATGAACAGCGAAGCGCTGGCCCGCAAACTCGCCGCTCTCTGCGACATCTTCGTGCATGACGCCTTCGGCACCGCGCACCGCGCCGAGGGCAGCACCTACGGCATCGCGCAGTATGCCGCCATGGCCTGCGCCGGGCCCCTGCTGGCCGCTGAAATGGATGCGATCAGCCAGGCGCTGGCCAATCCCAGGCGCCCGCTGGTGGCCATCGTCGCGGGCAGCAAAGTCTCGAGCAAGCTGAGCATCCTGCAAAGCCTGGCCAGGAACGTGGACCAGCTGATCGTGGGCGGCGGCATCGCCAACACCTTCATGCTGGCTGCGGGCCTGAACATCGGCAAAAGCCTGGTCGAACCCGGTCTGGTGGCCGAGGCCAAAAGCGTGATCGAAGCCATGAAGGCGCGCGGCGCCGAAGTGCCCATCCCGACCGATGTGGTGACGGCCAAGACCTTCAGTCCCGATGCCCCCGCCACGGTGAAGAACGCCACGCAAGTCGAGGACGATGACCTGATTCTGGACATCGGCCCGGAGACGGCCAGGCGGCTGGCAGAACAGCTCCAGAACGCGGGCACCATCGTGTGGAACGGCCCGGTCGGTGTTTTCGAATTTGCCGCGTTCGAGAACGGCACCCGGGAAATCGCCACAGCGATTGCCGAATCAAGCGCATTCAGCATTGCCGGTGGTGGCGACACGCTGGCAGCCATTGACAGGTACGGCATCGAAAGCCGGCTGGGCTACATCTCCACCGGTGGTGGCGCCTTCCTCGAGGTGCTGGAAGGAAAAACGTTGCCCGCTTTCGAGATTTTGCAACAGCGCGCCGCTGCGCACGCTGTGCAGTCTGCTATTAATTAAATAGCAAGCAATATGGTTGAAACGGCCGCTGGAGGCCGATCGTATTTAAAATTCAAGGAGATAGTCATGGCTTTTGTTTCCCTTCGCCAGGTGCTCGATCACGCGGCCGAGAACGGCTACGGTGTGCCGGCGTTCAATGTCAACAATCTGGAGCAAATTCTCGCCATCATGGAAGCGGCGCAGGAGACCGACAGTCCGGTCATTCTGCAGGCGTCGGCTGGCGCCCGCAAATACGCCGGGGAGGCCTACTTGCGCCACATGATGCTGGCCGCGGTAGAGACGCACCCCGACATTCCGGTGGTGGTGCATCTGGACCACGGCGCCTCGCCGGCCGTTTGCATCCAGTCGATACGTTCCGGTTTCACCAGCGTGATGATGGACGGCTCACTGATGGAAGACGCCAAAACGCCGTCCAGCTATGAGTACAACGTGGCCATCACGCGCCGCGTGTGTGACATGGCGCACCCGGTTGGCGTGTCCGTGGAGGGTGAACTCGGCTGTCTCGGGTCACTCGAAACCGGTGAGGCCGGTGACGAAGACGGCTCGGGTGCCGAAGGCAAGCTGACGCACGACATGATGCTGACCGACCCGGTGCAGGCCAAAGACTTCGTGGCCCGGACTGCCGTGGACGCGCTGGCCATTGCGATTGGTACCAGCCACGGCGCCTACAAATTCACCCGCAAGCCCACGGGCGACATCCTGGCGATGGACCGCATTGCGGCGATTCACGCACAGATTCCCAACACCCATCTGGTGATGCACGGCTCTTCCAGCGTGCCGCAGGAATGGCTGGAAATCATTCGCCAGTTTGGTGGGGACATCAAGGAAACCTACGGCGTGCCGGTGGAGGAAATCCAGCATGGCATCAGAAGTGGCGTGCGCAAGATCAACATCGATACCGATATCCGGCTGGCCATGACCGGTGCCATGCGCCGGGTCTTCGCGCAGCAGCCCAGCGAGTTTGATCCGCGCAAGGCCCTGGCGGCCGCCAAAACGGCGGCGCGGGGCATTGTCAAGGCTCGTTTCGAGGCCTTTGGCTGCGCCGGCATGGGCAGCCGCATCCGGCCTGTCGGCATGGAGGCCATGAGTGCCCGTTATGCCTGAGGGTTGGGGAATTCCCTGACCAGATGGCGCCGACCCCGGCCGCTGAAACATCAGAATTCAGTTAAATTAGCGAAGACTGATATATATCGTCTTTTTCCAACCTACGTCCCAGGAGACTGCCCATGAATTTTTCCCCCGTCCTCATCGCTGTCATTGCGCTGGTTTCAGCGCCTGCGTTCGCCAACAAGGAGCTCGCCAGCCAGAAGGCCTGCATGGCGTGCCATGCAACCGATAGAAAACTGGTGGGCCCCGCCTACCAGGACATTGCCAAAAAATATGCCGGCCAGAAGGACGCCGAGGCCAACCTGATTGCCAGCATCAAGAAAGGCGGCTCCGGCAAATGGGGTCCGATTCCCATGCCGGCACAAGCCGGCTTGAGTGATGCCGAGGCGGCGACGCTGGCTGCCTGGGTACTCGCTGGCGCCAAGTAGGCGGCAAAAGGGCAGGTGGCCCGGGTCAAGCGCTGGCCCGCCGGATCACTCGGGAATGCGGGAACCGGCCTGCCCTGCGCCGGACTCTCGGCTCAGGATGACCACGTCATGCTTGGGTAGGCCGGTCCGGAACAGCTGAATGCAGCTGTCTGGCAAGGCGCTCACCTCAGCACCCGTCAGCCGAATTTTTCCAGAAGGTGGGCCGCGCGTTCCACCTCGGCCATGGCCTGGGCATCGGTTTCGGATTCGTGGACGGCCTCCATCAGGGAGCAGGCCATCATGCGGTAAAAAGTCCTGTCCATGGCCTTGCGTGCGGCAGACATCTGCAGCGCCACGTCTTCACAAGACCGCCCGCTCTGGATCATCTCGATCAGCCCTCGCACCTGGCCTTCGACGCGACGCAGGCGGTTAAGCACATCCTTCTGGTGATCTTCACGATAGGAAGAAGCCGGGACGGGAGCCTCGGTGCGACGCGGAGTGCCTTTGGTTGCCATGGAAATCCATTGTTGCGATGGTTGAGCCGCTCTGATTTTGCCAGATCGTCGCTTGCGCAACGGCGCCTGTCTGTTGTTGTTTAAATACCCTACCCTGTAGGGTATAGGGTTGTTCCCAGTGTTCGCGAAATGATTGTTGACGCACTATCGCTGCACATTGGCGACCAGGAACTTCCTGCTGCCGATGTCGAAACGCCTTTCGACAACAAACCTACTTACTGAACAAGGAACTACAAGTGAATGCCCTGACAAAATTTCTCAAATGGGTGCCGGTGGTGGCGGTCATGATGTTGACCGGATGCGGCACGATCAGCACGATGGGCAAGCTTGAAAACGGCGCCGGTGCCGAAGCCAGCAAGATGTGGGACCGCTGGATTGAAGCGGACGGTGACATCGCGGTGGCTACCACCTGGGAGCGCAAGGTGAAGGCCGGTGTGACGGTCAACGACATCGAGCAGGTCTTCGCCCAGATCTCGGCGGAAAAGAACATGAAGAGCGTCGGTGAACTGCCTCTGTCCAAGGAGCTTGAGGCGCGTACCGGAACCAAACAAAAATTCCTCAAGGTCTACTCCTTCTGCACGCCCGTGACGGCTCGCATGATGGTGGACTTCAGTCCGCACATGGCGGCCTATCTGCCTTGCCGCCTGACGGTGGTTGAGCGCGACGATGGCCTGTGGATCTATACCCTCAACATGGACATGATGGTCAAGATGGGGCGCAAGCTTCCCTCTCCGTTGAAAGAAGAGGCATGGAAGGTCCGCGAAACCATCTACCAGATGCTGGATCGTGGCGCCAAGGGTGAGTTCTGAGCGATTGATGCGTTGATATATATCCATAACTAGTACACAGGAGACAGTAGATGACTAAGTCAAAAACAGCCAAAGCAGCCAAAAGAGCAGTTCGTAATCTGGCCGCGTTTGCCATCATTGCAGGCCCGCTGACAGCGGCCATGGCCACCAACGGCTACTTTTCACATGGCTTTGGCATCAAAGCCAAGGGTATGGGAGGGGTTGGCATCGCTCTGCCGCAGGATGCCATGGCGGCAGCGACCAATCCGGCAGGCATGGTCGATGCGGGCAGCCGTGTCGACTTCGGTGCAGACCTGTTCATGCCGGACCGGACGGTCACGTACACGTCCGCGTATCAGGGTGTCGCTGCCGGTGACTACCGCAGCGGGCAGCGCCACTTCGTGATCCCGGATTTTGGCTATAACCGCATGATCGCCAGCGACCTTGCGGCCGGCGTGGTGGTGTATGGCAATGGCGGCATGAACACCAACTATGGCACCAATCTCATCACCTCGGCGGGCTCCCATACCTATACCAACCTGGAGCAGTTGTTCATTGCTCCGACCATTGCGAAGAAGATCGGCAACCATTCTTTCGGTGCGTCGTTGAATCTCGTTCGCCAGACCTTCGAGGCCAAGGGCCTGGAAGCCTTCGACAATGCCAATAACAGCCGTTATGTAGGCTCGGTGACCAACCGTGGCAAGGATGTCTCAACCGGGTTGGGTTTCAAGCTCGGCTGGACCGGCCAGGTATCGCCAACGGTCACCTTGGGCGCGGTCTATCAGAGCCGTACCAAGATGTCGAAGTTCGACCGATATAAAGGCCTCCTGGCCGAGGAAGGTGGTTTCGACATTCCTGAGAGTTATGGTTTCGGGGTGGCGTTCAAGGCCACGCCCAAGACCACCGTGGCGGTTGATCTGAGCCAGATCAATTACGGCAACATCAAGTCCGTCGCGAACCCCGGTGCACTCTTTCCGGCGGTCTCGGGAACCCCCATGGGCCCCGCCAATGGTTCCGGCTTTGGCTGGACCGACATGACGGTTCTCAAACTCGGCGTGTCGCATGAATACAGCAAGAACCTGACCCTGCGTGCGGGCTACAACCACGGCAAGATGCCGATCAACAGCCAGAACACGTACTTCAATATTCTGGCGCCGGCCACTGTCGAGCAGCATGTGACACTCGGCGCCACGTGGACACTGGCCGACAAGTCGGAGTTGAGCCTGAGCTACATGCATGCGTTCAGCAAAGGCATCGCCGGCGTTTCGAACGGCAATGGCCAGTCCGTCGCGGGTTATCCGGTTGATCTCAAAATGAAGCAGAACGCCATCGGCATCGCCTATGGCTGGAAGCTGTAAACAGCAGGTCTGAAAGGGGCGAAGGTGCAAACGTTCGGCCTTCAGGCATGGAGGCTCGTCCAGTTGCACGAAAAGCCGTCTGGCGCTCAGGCCGTATCGGCTGCCCGGCAGCATCCGGCGACGTTTGCGCGACACGGCCCCTTGCTGTACGCTTGTATGCCATGAGCACATCAACCTTCCCCCTGCTCCTCTTGTTGATTGGCGCATCTGCCGGCGCGCAAGTGCCGGCCCTGTACGAGGGTGCTGATCTCAAACTGGGAGAGCGGCTGATTGCGGAACACAAGTGTGCGGCATGTCATCGGCAAAAAGTGGGTGGTGATGGCAGTGCCATTTACCGACCCGCCGGGCGTGTCAATACGCCGGGCGTCTTGCGCGGCATGGTGGAGTCGTGCAATACCGAACTGAACCTTGGGCTGTTTCCTGAGGAGGTGACGGCGATCTCGGCCGTCCTGAATCGGGACCACTATCGCTTCAAGTAGCGTGATTGACACCCGGTGGTGGTGAAAACCCTCGAAATTGTTTTCGCATTATCATTTATATTCGTGTATACGGATATTCGGAATCTAGGAAGAACGCGCCACCCGTTCCAGGACGTATTCGGGCATGCCGGTCGTACGGAGGGGTATGGGGGCGGGGCGTTGCGAGGCGCTGGTCTTTCGCTGCGCGGCAGCCAAGTTCGCACTGCGGGTGGACGAAGTGCTCCGCTTCTGAAGCGTCGGTGAGTTGGATCAGGAAAAAAGCGGACGCGGGTTGACGCTGCAGACCCGGATGGAGATGCAGGCGGTGGTCCGGTTATTTATCAAAAGGAAACTGTGTGAACCAAGACGACTTGAGCTCAGGAAGAATCCTGAAGGCACCCGAGAGCTTTTTGAGCCGGGACGGCATCAAAACTGTTGTCGCAGAGGCCCGCCACGGGCGTCGCGACTTCATTCGCAGCGCCTTTGCCGCTGCGGCAGCGGGGCTGGCCGTGCCGGCTGCGCTGGCACAGGGAAATCCGGTGCCAGCCGAAGGCGGCGACCCCAACATCCTGAACCTGCCCGAGCACAGCAAGGGCTTGGGCCAGCCCGTGGCCTCCGATGGCGGCTATGGCAAGCCGTCCAAATATGAGGTGAATGTTCAGCGCCGCCAGAGCCCGGGCCTGACCCAGACCCCGCAGGCTTCGGTGTCGTTTGCGCCGCTGCAGTCGTTGTTTGGCATCGTCACCCCCAGCGGCCTGCACTTTGAGCGGCATCATCAGGGCTGGTGGGACGTGGATCCTTCCAAGCACCGCCTCATGATCAACGGCATGGTCAAGTCGCCCAGGGTGTTCACGCTGGACGAAATCATGCGCCTGCCTTCGGTGTCGCGTTTTCACTTTATCGAGTGCGGCGCCAATACGGCGGTCGAGTGGGGCAATGTGGCGGTGCCGACAGTCCAGTACACCCATGGCATGGTGTCGTGCAGCGAGTTCACCGGCGTGCCGCTGATCACCTTGCTCGAGATGGCGGGGGCCGACCTCAAGAGCGGCAAGTTTGTGCTCGCCGAAGGCGCCGATGGCTCCTCCATGACGCGCACCATTCCCATGAGCCTGATCAAGTCCGGCGAAGTGTTCGTGGCCTACGGCCAGAACGGTGAAATGCTGAGACCCGAGCAGGGCTATCCATTGCGCCTGATCGTACCGGGCGTGCAGGGGGTGAGTTGGGTCAAGTACCTGCGCCGCTTGGAGGTGGGTGACAAACCCTATGCCGCCAAGGATGAAGCGATTCACTACATCGATTTGCAGCCTGACGGCACGCATCGGCAGTACACCAGCATCCAGGAGTGCAAGAGCGTCGTGACCACGCCGTCGGGCGGACAGGTCTTGCTGGACAAGGGCTTCTACAACATCAGCGGTCTGGCCTGGTCGGGTCGGGGCAAGGTCAAGCGGGTGGATGTGTCGGTCGATGGCGGACGCAATTGGCGTACCGCGCGGCTGGAGTCGCCGGTGCTGACGAAGGCGCTGACCCGGTTCAGCCTCGACTGGGTGTGGGATGGCAAACCCGCCATCATTCAAAGCCGCGCCATGGATGACACCGGTTACGTCCAGCCGAATTACAAGCAGCTTCGTGCAGTGCGCGGCACGCGCTCCATCTATCACAACAATGCCATCCAGTCCTGGTTGGTTCAGGAAAACGGCGAGGTGAAAAATGTCCAGGTTTCATAAAGCGGTCGTGACTGTCGTCATGCTTGCTGCGGTGAGCTTTGCGGGCGCACAGACCGGCGCCAACTATCCGGGTGTGGGACGCGCTGCGACGCCCAAGGAGGTCGCTGCCTGGGATATCGATGTGCGACCGGATTTCAAGGGTCTGCCGCCAGGCTCGGGGACGGTCGCCAAAGGGCAGGAAGTCTGGGAAGGGAAGTGTGCGTCCTGCCACGGAGTTTTTGGCGAGTCAGGCGAAGTGTTCAGTCCCCTGGTCGGGGGCACCACGGCAGAGGACATCAAAAAAGGGCGTGTCGCCAATCTCACGACGACAACCTACCCGGGGCGCACCACCCTGATGAAGGTGTCCACACTCTCGACCTTGTGGGACTATATCAATCGTGCCATGCCATGGACGGCCCCCAAATCGCTCACGACCGAGGAAGTCTATTCGGTGACGGCCTTTCTGCTGAACCTGGGAGGCATTGTTCCGGACAACTTCACGCTCTCCGACAAGAATATGGAGGAAGTACAAAATCGCCTGCCCAACCGCAACGGCATGACGACCAGGCATGCGATGTGGCCGGGCAACGAACTTGGCGGCAGCGTCAAGCCTGACACCAGCAATGTGGCCTGCATGAAAAACTGTGCGCCAGAGCCCAAAGTAGCGTCCTTCCTGCCGGACTTTGCACGCAATGCACATGGAAATCTTGCGGAGCAAAACCGGCCGGTTGGACCTCAGCGTGGTGTCGATACGACCCGGCCGGAGGGCAAGGCGCCGGCACCCGGCGTGGCTGCGGCGCCTGTTGCTCAGAAAGTGGCCGAAGCGGCGCCAGCCAGACCAGCGGCCAGGGCGGAGCCGGCGGGAGGCGACAGCAAGGCAGCACTGGCATTGGCGCAGAAATACAGCTGCACGGCGTGCCACGCAATTGATAAAAAGATCATCGGCCCCAGTTTCGCGGAGATTGCCAAAAAGCACGCCGGGAAAGAGGACTATCTTGCGGGCAAGGTGAAGGCGGGCGGTGTCGGGGTTTGGGGTGCGATGCCCATGCCCCCGCAGAGCCTGAGCGAGGCCGAGGCCAAAACCATTGCTGCGTGGTTGGCATCAGGCGCGGGAAAATGAAGACCGGGAATGTCCCGATGCCGGGCATTGATTCTTATATTAGCATTTACTTGATCAAGGAGATTTAACATGCAAACACGTCGCGAGACACTCAAACAGGGCGCCATCGTTGCGGGCCTGCTGGCATCCACGGGCTTGTTCCCTCAGTATGCAATGGCGGCCTACAACAAGCCTGCATTCGAAGCCAAGACGCTGGCCGAGGTCCTGAAGGCACTGGGTGCGGGCGCACCGGTCGAAAGCAAAGATGTCACCATTGGCGGCCCCGACATTGCTGAAAACGGCGCCGTGGTTCCCTTGACCGCCGGCACCACCCTGCCTGGTGTGAAGCAGATTCTGATTCTGGTCGAGAAGAATCCGGCAGCCCTGGTGGCGCTGTTCAATGTGACCGACAGCGTCGAGGCAAGCTTCGCCACCCGCACCAAGATGGGCCAGTCTTCGGACGTGTACGCCGTCGCAGTGATGGCTGACGGCAAGGCGCTTTATGCAAAAAAAGAAGTCAAGGTCACGCTTGGCGGTTGCGGCGGCTGATTGCCACCGTTTTTTTTTGAACAATTCAATACTGATTCAGGAGTAAGAAAATGGCAGATCCGATGCGCATTCGCGCCCAAGCAGCCGGCGACAAGGCAACCGTCCGTGTTTTGATGAGCCACGAGATGGAGTCCGGTCAGCGCAAAGACGCTGCAGGCAAAACCGTGCCCGCCTGGCATATCCAGGAAGTGACCGCCACGCACAATGGCAAGACCGTCATGACGGCGGAGTGGGGCCCGGCGGTTTCCAAGAACCCTTTCCTGCAGTTCACCGTCAAGGGTGCCAAGGCCGGCGATAAAATCGGCGTGAGCTGGAAAGACAACAAGGGCGAAAACCGGGCTGACGAAGCAACGGTTTCCTGAGTTTTCAGGATCTGTGTTGAGAGTGGAGAAGAGCATGCTCTTCTCCATTTGCGTTTGGCTTCATAACAAATTCAAGAGGTGACAATGACACAAGCAAAACTACTGATCACGGCCATCCTGGCTGCCGTGATGGCCGGCAACGTGTTGGCGCAGAAGTCTGCGGCGGAGGGCATTGCTGAATACCGTGCCATGCTGCAGGACGGCAATCCGGCAGAATTGTTTGAAGCCAAGGGCCAGGAGCTCTGGAAGCAGAAGCGCGGTGTCAAAACAGCGTCGCTTGAAAAGTGCGACCTGGGCAAGGGCCCGGGCGTGGTCAAGGGTGCGTTTGTGGAATTGCCACGCTATTTCGCGGATACGAAGCGGGTGCAGGATCTGGAATCCCGCCTGCTCACCTGCATGGAAACCCTGCAGGGCTTCAATGCTGCCGAGATAGCCAAGACGCCTTTCGGCAAGGGCGAGCAAAACAACGTGACGGCGCTGGTGGCCTGGATATCGGCTGAATCCAGAGGCATGAAATTCAACCTGCCGCAGGACCATGTACAGGAAAAAACCATGTACGAAGTGGGCAAGCGGCTCTTCTTCGCCCGCGGTGGTACCCATGACTTTTCCTGCGCCTCCTGCCATGGTGCGGACGACAAGCGCATCCGTTTGCAGGACCTGCCCAACCTGACCAAGCAGCCGGGCGCTGGCAATGGTTTTGGTGCCTGGCCGGCCTACCGTGTCTCCAACGGGCAGCTGTGGGGCATGCAACTGCGTCTGAACGACTGCTACCGGCAGCAACGCTTTCCTTATCCCCTGTTTGGCAGCGATGCGACCGTCGCACTCGGTGTCTATATGGGTGTCAACGGCAAGGGTGGCGAGTCGATTGCCCCGGCCCTCAAGCGTTAAGGAGACTGCATCATGAAAAAAACCATCAAATACCTTGTTCCGGCCCTCGCGGTTTTTCTGGCTGGCTGTGCTGTCATGCCCTCCGCCGCGGATCTGGACAAACTGGCGGCTGACATCGCCAAAGCATCGTTCCGTGACGAGGGTCAGGCCAAGGTGGATCGCCTGGTCCAGGACGATGCCAACCGTGAATGCAGCGCCGCCGATGTGGCCGGCAAGCCGATTGCTGAAAAAGTGGGCCAGGCGATAGAAGCCGCGAACCTGAAAACCATCAAGTGGCCGTCAGACGGGAAATTTCTGGGCGACTGGAAAGAGGGCGAGAGAGTCGCCCAGGATGGACGCGGCATGACATGGACTGACAAGGCTGGTTCGGTCAGCGGCGGCAACTGCTACAACTGCCATCAGATCAGCAAGCAGGAGATTTCCTTCGGCACCATAGGCCCGAGCCTGTACAACTACGGCAAGCTGCGCGGTGTGGCGGACCCGGCCAGCCCGGCTTCCAAGCCGATCGTGGAGTACACCTGGGGAAAGATCTGGAACGCGCGGGCCTACAACGCCTGCTCGCAAATGCCAAGGGCTGGCCACAATGGCTTCCTGACCGAGCAGCAGATCAAAAATGTCATGGCCTTGTTGCTGGATCCGAAATCGCCGGTCAACCAGTAATCTGAATCCGACCCGGGCTTGTCCTGGGTCTTTTTATTTTTCTTACTTCATTAGTTGCCGATTTATGAATTTAACAAAACGTGAATTTTTCCAGGTCCTGGGCGCAGGCACCATGGCCGGCATGGGCTTGGGCACTTACGCCGAGGCCGACGCCGCGACGGCCTCCAACGGGCTCTACGACATTCCCAAGTTTGGCAGCGTGTCGTTTCTGCACATGACCGACTGTCATGCCCAGCTCAAGCCCATCTACTTCCGCGAGCCCAATGTCAATCTGGGCATTGGCGGCATGAAGGGCAGCCTGCCGCATCTGGTCGGCGAACACCTGCTCAAGGTGGCGAAGGTCCGCCCCGGCACGGCCGAAGCCCATGCGCTGACTTACCTCGACTATGAAAAGGCGGCACGCCGCTACGGCAAGGTCGGTGGCTTTGCGCATCTGGCGACGCTGGTCAAACGCCTCAAGGCCAGCCGCCCCGGTGCATTGCTGCTTGACGGAGGGGACACCTGGCAGGGTTCGGGCACCGCCTTGTGGACGAATGGTCAGGATATGGTCGATGCCTGCAAGCTGCTGGGCGTGGACGTCATGACCGGCCACTGGGAGTTCACGCTGGGCATGGAGCGGGTCAAGGAAATCATCGAGAAGGACTTTGCGGGCAAGGTTGATTTTGTGGCGCAGAACGTCAAGACCAACGACTTTGGCGATCCGGTGTTCAAGCCCTATGTGATCCGCGAAATCAATGGCGTTCCCTGCGCCATCATCGGCCAGGCTTTTCCGTACACGCCGATTGCCAATCCGCGCTACATGGTTGCCGACTGGGCCTTCGGCATCCAGGACGAAAACATGCAGAAGATGGTCGATGAGGCACGCGGCAAGGGTGCGCAGGTCGTGGTGGTGCTGTCCCACAACGGCATGGACGTGGACCTGAAGATGGCCAGCCGGGTGACAGGCATCGACGCCATCATGGGCGGCCACACGCACGACGGCATGCCGGTGGCTTCGCTGGTGAGCAACAAGGGCGGCAAAACCATCGTGACCAACGCCGGGTCGAACAGCAAGTTCCTGGGCGTGCTTGACTTTGATGTCAAAGACAAAAAGGTCAGCGATTTCCGCTACAAGCTGCTGCCTGTTTTTGCCAACATGCTGCCAGCCGACCGCGAGATGGACGCACTGATCACCAGGGTGCGCGCACCGTATGAGGCCAAGCTGTCGGAGCAGCTGGCCATCACCGAAGGCACGCTGTATCGCCGCGGCAACTTCAATGGCACGGGTGACCAGTTGCTGGTCGACGCGCTGATGGACGTGCAGGGAGCCGACATCGCGTTTTCACCGGGTTTCCGCTGGGGCACCAGCCTGTTGCCGGGGCAGGCCATCACGCGTGAATGGGTGATGGACATGACGGCCACCACCTACTCGTATGCCACCCTGACCGAGATGACCGGTGAGACCATCAAGACCGTTCTGGAAGACGTGGCCGACAACCTGTTCAACCCCGACCCCTACTACCAGCAGGGTGGCGACATGGTGCGCGTGGGTGGTCTGCAATACAGCTGCAACCCGCTGGCCGGCATGGGCAAGCGCATCGACGAGATGCGCCTCAACGGCAAGCTGATCGAGGCCGACAAGAAGTACAAGGTGGCCGGCTGGGCACCGGTGGCTGAAGAGGCCAGGAACCAGGGCAACAAGCAGATGTCGGAGGTCGTGGAGACCTGGCTCAAGGCCCGCGGTGGCAAGGTCAGTGCCCGCAAGCTCAATACGCCCAAACTCGCTGGCGTGCTGCCCAATCCTGGCTACGCGCCGGTATGAACTGAACGCGGAAGGGGAACGCAACCCCTTCACCCCCTGCTGACCCGCCGCTCCAGCAGGTAGTCGAGCAGCTTGTCGAGGGTCACCAGCCGGGCGTAGTCCGCCTCCGGGATGTTGACGCCCAGGCGCTCATGCAGCGCCACCAGAAAGTTGAGCCAGTCCATGGAATCCAGATCGACCTGGTGGCGCAGCGGGCGGGTGGGGTCGAGGGCTCCGGGTTCAACTTCCGGCGCAATCGTGCGCAGGATGCCCAGCACGGTTGCGGCCAGGGCCGGGCGGGCGTTCGTCATGCTTTGCTTCCTTCCGGGTTCGCCGCTGGCGCGATGCTGTCAGCCAGCGTTTGCGGCTGCTGCAACAGCTCACGCAGTTCGGCCAGGAACAGTGCGCCCTGGTGGCCGTCCGAGGCGCGGTGATCGGCGGCGAGCGTGGCCGTGAGCAGCGGCAGCGCGCAGACCTTGCCGTCCTGCACCCAGGGCCGCACGGCCAGACGGCCGAAGCCCACCAGCGCCACCTGCGGCGGGTAGATCACGCCGAAGACCGCCTCCACACTCTGGTCGCCCAGATTCGTCACGGTGATGGTCGGATCACTCATTTCCGAACTGCGCAGCGAGCCGGCCCGCGCGCGCCTGACCAGATCGGCCAGCTCCTGCATGAGCTGCACCAGCGGTTTGGCGCCCACGTCGTGGATCGCAGGTGCCACCAGCCCGCCGCCGCGCAGCGAAATTGCCACGCCGGCATGCACGGCCCTGGACGGCTGGAACACACCGTCGCGGTAGAAACCGTTGAGCTGCGGTGCGCGCCGCAAGGCCAGGGCCACGGCGTGGAGCAGCAGCACGGCGGGCAGCATGCGTTCGGTGATCGCCACGCCCTCGTTGCGCTGTTGCAGCCAGGCGAGTGCCGCGGCCATCGGAAGGGTGTCACTCAGGTAGTAATGCGGAATTTCACGCTTGGAGCGGCTCATGGCCGCGGCAATGGCCTTACGCATGTCCTTCTGGCGGTCTGGCGCGCTGGCCGCCGGTGCAGGCGTCACAGGTCCCGCCGCCGCAGCCTCGATGTCGGCCAGCGTGACGGCGCCCTGTGGCCCGCTTCCCCTCATGGTGTCGGGATCGAGGCCGAGCTCCTTCGCACGTCTGCGTGCCGCAGGTGACACCGGATGCCGTGCCGCCATCGTTGTTGATTGAGCGTCCTGCACTTGAGGCGTGACGGGCTGCGGCAGAGCGGCGGCTGCAGGGAGCGGCCCGGCGGCAGGTGCCGGGGCCTCAGCCGGGGCGGCGGCTTCACCGGGTGCCAGCAGCCGGGCCAGCACGGTGCCCACGGGCACCTTCGCGCCGGGTTGCACCAGCAGCTCGGCCACCACGCCGTCCTGCCAGATCTCGATATCGACGGCCGCCTTGGAGGTGTCCACCACGGCCACCACCTGGCCGCGCTTGACGGCGTCGCCCGGTTTCACTTGCCAGGTGAGCAGCGTGCCTTCATCCATGTCGGCGCCCAGCGAGGGCAGCTTGAAGTCGATCATGGGGTGCTCCCGAACAAGGCGCGTGCGGCGGCCACGATTTTCGGCACCTGCGGCAGGGCGGCCTCTTCCATGTGGCGGGCGTACGGAATCGGCACTTCCTCGCTGCACACACGCGCCGGCGGGGCGTCGAGGTCGAAGAAGGCCTGCTCCATGATGCGCGCCATGAGTTCGGCCGCCAGGCTGCCCGAGCGCCAGCTTTCGTCCACCACCACCGCGCGGCGGCATTTGCGAACCGAGGCCATGAGCGTCGCGTCGTCGAGCGGGCGCAGCACACGCAGGTCGATCACCTCGGCGGAAATCCCGAGTCCGTCCAGCTCCTGCGCCGCCTGCAACACCTTGGGCAGGCTGCCGCCGTGGGTGATCAGGCTCACGTCAGTGCCAGGCCGGCGCACCCGCGCGCTGCAGATGTCCAGCGCCGCTGTCGTGTCGTCCGGCAGCTCGGCCTCCAGGTTGTAGAGCTGCGCGTGTTCGAAGATCAGCACCGGGTCGGGGTCGGCCAGCGCCAGCGCCAGCATGCCGCGCGCATCTTCCACGGTGGCGGGTGCGAGTACCTTGAGGCCGGGCACATGGGCATACCAGCCTTCGAAGCTGTTTGAGTGCTGGGCCGCCACCTGCCGACCGGCGCCGGTGGACATGCGGATCACGATGGGTACCGAAAACTGCCCGCCCGACATGTGGCGCAGCATGGCCGCCGTGTTGACGATGGGGTCGAGCGCAAGCAGGCTGAAATTGACCGTCATGACCTCGACAATCGGCCGCATGCCGCCCAGCGCGGCGCCTATGCCGGCGCCGACGAAGCCGAGTTCGGACAGCGGCGTGTCGCGGATGCGCTCCGGGCCGAATTCGTCGAGCAGGCCCTTGGACACCGCATAGGTGCCGCCGTAGCGGCCCACGTCTTCACCCATTAAAAAGACGCGCGGGTCGCCCTGCAGGGCTTCGCGCAACGCTTCCCGCAAGGCTTCACGGTAAGTGATGCGGCGGCCCATCAGGCGCTCCCCTGCGGGGTGTACACGTCGCGCAGCAGGTCGGCGACGGGCTCCCAGCTGCCAGCTTCGGCAAACGCCACGGCCGCGTCGACCTCGGCCTGGGCCGCGGCATCGAGCGCCAGAAATTCCTCTTCGGTCAGGCTGCCCTGGGCCTTCAGGCGCGCGGTGAAGGTGTGGATGGGGCCGCGCGTTTTCCAGGCCTCGACCTCGGCCTTGTCACGGTACAGGTCGGGGTCGAACATCGAGTGGGCACGAAAACGGTAGGTCTGCAGTTCCAGGAACACCGGGCGACCCGTGGCGCGCACCTGCTGCGCGGCGCCTTGCACTGCTTCATGCACGGCCACCACATCCATGCCGTCAACCCGCACGGCGGCCATGTCATAGGACGCGGCCTTCACACACAAATCGGTCTGCGACTCCGAACGCGCCAGCGCCGTGCCCATGGCGTACAGGTTGTTCTCGCAGCAATACAGCACCGGCAACTGCCACAAGGCGGCCAGGTTGGCCGCTTCGTGAAAGGCGCCCTCGGCCATGGCGCCTTCACCAAAGAAGCAGACGGTCAGCGCCTGGCGCTGGCGCATCTTGTCGGCCAGCGCCAGCCCTGCCGCCAGCGGCAGGCCGCCGCCCACAATCGCGTTGCCGCCATAAAAACGCCGGGCGCGGTCAAACAAATGCATGGAGCCGCCACGCCCGCGCGAGCAGCCCTCCTGCTTGCCATACATCTCGGCCATGATGGCGTCCATCCTGACGCCGCGCAGCAGCGCATGGCCATGCTCGCGGTAGGTCGCCACCACGTTGTCCTGGGTTTGAAGCGCGCGCAGGGCGCCGGTGGCCACCGCCTCCTCGCCGATGTAGAGATGCAGAAAGCCGCGAATTTTCTGCTGGCCATACAGCTCGGCACACTTTTCTTCCATGCGGCGGATGCGCAGCATGTCGGCCAGGATGCTCAGGGAAAAGGCCTTGTCCCAGGGCACCGGGCCACTGGGCGGTGCGGGGACTTGAAGGCTGTTGGCGCCCACGCTTGCCACGGCGTGTGCTGCGCGAGGCCTTGCAGGCCGCGGCCCGGCGGCGCGCGTGTTCATGCGCCACCCTCCAGCGTCGAGGTGTCGCCTTCGGGCAGGCCGAGTTCACGCGCCTTGAGCAGACGGCGCATGATCTTGCCGCTGCGTGTGCGCGGCAGCACGGGCAAAAAGGCAATCTCCTTGGGCGCGACCGCCGCGCCCAGGCGCTTGCGGGCATGCGCGAGGATGTCCATGCGCAGGGCCTCGTCGGGCGCGTGCCCGTCCTTGAGCGAGACAAAAGCCTTGACCACTTCGCCGACCACCGGGTCGGGCTTGCCGATCACGCCGGCTTCGGCCACGGCCGGGTGTTCCATCAGCACACTTTCGACCTCGAAGGGGCCGATCAGGTGGCCGGCCGACTTGATGACGTCGTCGCTGCGTCCCACAAACCAGTAGTAGCCGTCAGCGTCCACCCGCGCCAGGTCACCCGTGAGGTAGAGGTCGCCGGCAAAACACTTGCGGTAACGCGCCTCGTTGTTGAGGTAGCCGCGAAACATCGACGGCCAGCCAGCCTTGAGCGCAAGTTCACCTTCCACATCGGGGGTGTCGATGACGCGTACGCGCGGCGGCTCGCCCTCGGCTTCGAGGTGTTCGACGATGCAGGCCGTGATGCCGGGCAGCGGCCGCCCCATGGAGCCGGGCTTGATGTCGAAGGCCGGCGTGTTGGCGATCATGATGCCGCCGGTTTCGGTCTGCCACCAGTTGTCGTGAACCGGCAGGCCGAGCGCCTGCTGGCCCCACCAGACGGCCTCGGGGTTCAGCGGCTCGCCGACGCTGGCGACAAAACGCAGGTCGGGAAAGTGGTGCGTTTGCGCCGCCGCCAGGCCGGACTTCATCAGCATGCGGATCGCCGTGGGCGCGGTGTACCAGACGCTGATGCGCTCCTGCTCCAGCAGGCTGTACCAGCGTTCGGCGTCGAACTCCTCGCGGTCGATCAGCGAGGTCACCCCATGCAGCAGTGGGGCGATGATGCCGTAAGACGTGCCGGTGACCCAGCCCGGGTCGGCGGTGCACCAGTAGCGGTCGGCGGGGTGCAGGTCGAGCGCGTAACTGCCGGTGGCATGGTGGGCGACCACCGCGCCATGCACATGGAGGGCGCCCTTGGGCGTGCCGGTGGTGCCGCTGGTGAAATGCAGCAAGGCGGGGTCTTCCGGTGTGGTCGCCACCGTGGTGAAGACATCGGAGGCGTTGCGCATCAGCGTGGCCAGGTCCAGCGTGTCCGGCTCGTTCGTGATGCCGCCGTCTTCAGCCACCAGCAACACATGGCGCAGCGTCGGCATCTTCCCGCGCATGGCCCCGACCTTGCGCTGGTAGAGCCGGTCGGTGGTCACCAGCACCTGGCCGGCGCCGATGTTGATGCGTGTGGCCAGGGGCTCGGGACCGAAGGCCGAAAACATCGGCGTGACCACCGTGCCGTTTTTCAGCGCGCCCAGCACCGCGAGATACAGCTCCGGAATACGCCCGGCCATGACAAACAGGCGGTCGCCCTTGCCGACGCCCAGGCTCTGCAGCACGTTGGCAAAGCGGTTGGTCTGGCGCGCGAGTTCGCCATAGCTCAGGTCCAGCGCCGGTATATCGCGCGCGACAAAACGCAGCGCAATGTGGTCGCGCAGGCTGCCCGTGGCATGGCGGTCCACGGCCTCGAAGCCGATGTTGAGGCCGCCGCCGGGCAGGCCCTGCAGCGCCCGCCGGGCCGCGTCCCAGGAGAACTCGCGGCACTGCGCCTCGTAACTGGACAGGTTGGGCGGCACGCGCAGATCGCGCGCCGTCTTCCGGATGACTTCGGGTCTCTCCACGGCCTTCCCCTTCAACGAACGGCTCCGGCTGAGCCGCTGGTCAGCTTAGCCCTGCTGCGCGACGCGACCCTTGATCAACCGCAAACGCACGGGTTGCGGGGGGCCATCATCCGATGATGCTACTTTGCTATCAAATAAATAGCAATGTCCGCCCGTGCTTGCAGGGCTGAAGGCTGATTTGATGAAGGAAATCACGCGATGACTGCCTGGGCGGACCGCAGCACGGCGGGAAAGCCGTCCCGGCCTTCTTCGCCTGCCGCAGCGCGCCCCGGCCGCTGGTTCGCCTGCTACCAGTCCACCAGGCTCAGCCCGACGCTGAGCACCGTGCGGCGGCGGTTGTAGTCGACCAGGCTGTCGCCGTAGCCGCTGAACAGTTGCACGTGGTAGCGCAGGGCGGCGCTGTCGGCGATCGAGGTGGACGCCTTCATCCATTCCAGCCGGGCCGATCCGCGCGCTTCGGATTTGAGCGAATGGCGCAGCGTCAGGCCCAGGGAGTGCGTGCGGTTGATCTGCCAGTGCCCGGCCAGTTCGGCCCGGCCGATGTAGTCGGAGATGCCGGGGTTTTCGTCCTGGCCCGAGCGTTCGCGCACACGTTGCCAGACGCGTGCCTGCAGGTCCAGCCGGCTGTCGCCGCCCAGTTCCTTTTCGGCTGCGCCCATCAGGTAGACCCGGTTCCAACTGCGCGACTGCGGCAGACCCTGGCCGTTCGACTGGTGGTTCAGGCCGAGGCCGCTGAGGCGGTACTTCCAGCCGCCGGGCAGGTCGATCTGGTGCGGGTAGATGTACACCAGTTCGGGTTCATGGTCGGTGGTCCGGAACGGCCGCGAAGCCGTGCCGTTGAACAGCTGCCAGTAACTTTGCTGGGTGTAGCCGAACCACAGCGAATCGATGCCGGATTCATCGTCGCCGCCCGAGGCCAGCAGGCCCTTGGCGAGTTTTGTGCGGACGGACAGCTGAAGCCGGGTCTCGTTGCGTCGGTAGCTGGAGGGCGTGCTCGCCGAGTATCCCGGTGCCTCCGATCTCGGCTGGTTGTTGACGCTGTTCGACCCCGACCACATCACGCTGATGGGGCGGTAACCGCGCAGGCCGAAGGTGTCGCAGTCGCTGCCGCGCTGCAGTTCCCAGAAGCGGGACAGCTCGGAGTATTTGGTATTGCGGCAACCGATTTTCTTGCCGTCCGGGGCTTCGGTGTTCATGGCCGGCAGCAGCAGGACCTCGGCGGACTTTTGTCCGGTGTCGGCATTGGCCGGCGCGGTGGTCAGGCTGGGCGGCGGCGTGTCCGCCGGCAATTGCGAGACCGCCCAGTTTTTGAAGCAGGCCAGTTGCGCAGCGGCATCGCCGCTCATGGCCTGACAGGCCTGCCAGCCCTGGCGGTTGTTGCGCTCCTGCACGGTGGGGCCGGCGCTGCCGGTCTGGGCCTGCACCGCGCCCGAGGCCAGCAGCGCTGCATACAGCAAGGACGCTGCCAGGCGCCTGCGTTCAGGGGAGGTGATGACTACCATCCGGACAACCTTTCTAATATGAACGGCACCTCGGGCGCGTCGGGCGGCGCGCTGCTGCTCATGTCTTTCCAGGTGCCCGTGATCGTTTTTCCGCAGCTGCCTGCCACCATTTTTCCGTTCCAGGCCCCGGTGATGCTGATGCCGTTGGAGGACTCGTCGAGGGTCAGGTACCCGTCTTCGAGGTCGCCGGCCAGCTGCGCCCTGGCCGCGTGGCCGCCCTGGGCGGGTTTGACGGCTGTGGGGCCCAGCTCGCGGCTGACGAAGCCGGCCACGCTCTCGCTGAATTCGGCGTGCCGCTGGAGTTGCAGGGTGGCGTCCGCAGGCAAACCTGCCGGCGCTGGCGTGAACCGGACCCGCCACGTTCCGTGGATTTGCGCCGGCTTGAATTGTTGGACGGGCGGGCAGGCGGCGGCCGCTTCCGGACGGACCGGTCCGGGCTGGTTTGGGGTGTCGTTCTGGCCATAAGCCCTCATGGACAGGGCGCTAACAGCTATAAAAAGCAGAGCAAATTTGAGCGAAGGTGATGTTGTCATCGGGTGTGCACTATAGAGAAGGGCTTAACCAGCGTCCCGGGCCGCCTCGGCGAGCTGGTTGGCTTCGGCGCTGTCGGCGGCGCGTTTGGCAAACTCGGCCCGCAGCGCCCTGATTTTTTCACGCGGGTCTTCCCTGACCGTGGCCTTGTCGAGACCCATCTCGGCAATAAAACGGCTGGGGACACCGGCGACGGTGTCGCGCCCCTTTTTTCGCCGGCGCAGCCAGTTGACCGCCAGCGTGTACTGGGCCCGGGTGATGCCCACGTACATCAGGCGGCGCTCTTCCTCGAGGCGCTGCGCGATGTTCTCGGTCCTGGCCGCATCTGTGCCGTCATCGTCCTCCAGCTTGAACGGCAGCAGGCCCTCGTTCACGCCGGCCAGCACCACATGCGGCCACTCGAGCCCCTTGGCGGCGTGCAGCGTGGACAGTGTCACCACGTTCTGGTCGCCTTCACGTTCGCTGATGGTCGACAGCAGGGCAATCGTCTGCACCACCTCGAGCATGGTTTTGGTTTCGGCGGCCACCACCGCGCCGGAGCTGTCGTCGATCTGCCCGCCGCAGCGCTGCGCCATCCAGTCGCAGAAATCCATCACGTTGGTCCAGCGCGCGGCGGCGACATTCTCGCTGTCCTCGCTGTCGTAGATGTGTTTTTCGTAGTCGATTTCCTTGAGCCAGGTGGTGAGGAACGCACGCGCGTCTTCGGCGCCCACCGTGCGTTTGGCGCGGTATTCCAGGTCGTTGAGGTAGCGGCCGAACTCATGCAGCGAGCCGACCGCCTTGGCCGGCAGCACCGCACTCAGGGAGTTGCTGAACAGCGACTCGAACAGGCTCAGCTTGTACTGCTCGGCAAAGGTGTTCAGCGCGCCCAGCGTGGTGTGGCCAATGCCGCGTTTGGGTGTCTTGATCGAGCGGATGAAGGCCGCGTTGTTGTCGTTGTTGACCATCAGCACCATCCAGCTGCACAGGTCCTTGATCTCGGCGCGGTCGAAAAAGCTCTGCCCGCCCGAGACCTTGTAGGGGATCTGCGCCTTGCGAAAGGCTTTTTCGAACGGCTTGGCCATGTGGTTGGCGCGGTACAGCACGCAGAAGTCGCCCCACTCCTTGTGCTGGCCGCCCACGGCCTGCAGCGTGCCTTCGGCGCGCAGGCTCTGGATGCGCGCCACCACGCGTTCGGCTTCATGCTCCTCGCTGTCGCAGTCGACCACGCGCACCGGCTCGCCTTCGCCCCGTTCGCTGAACAGCGTCTTGGGAAAGAGCTTGGGGTTGGGCGCGATCACGTTGTTGGCCGCGCGCAGGATGGCGCTGGTGGAGCGGTAGTTCTGCTCGAGCTTGACCACCTTGAGCTGGGGGTAGTCCAGCGGCAGTTTTTTCAGGTTGTCCAGCGTGGCGCCGCGCCAGCCGTAAATCGACTGGTCGTCGTCGCCCACGGCGGTGAAACGGCCCCTGGCGCCGACCAGCAGCTTGAGCACCTCGTACTGCGTGGCGTTGGTGTCCTGGTATTCGTCGACCAGCACATGGCCCATCGAGGCCTGCCACTTGTCGCGCACGGCGTCGTGCTCGCGCAGCAGCTTGAGCGGCAGCCCGATCAGGTCGTCAAAGTCCACGCTCTGGTAGGCCGTCAGGCGCTCCTCGTAACGCGCCATCACGCGGGCCACCAGCCGGTCCTCGTCGCTGGCCGCCTGGGCTTCGGCCTGGGCCGCGTTCAGGCCGCTGTTCTTCCAGGCACTGATGGTCCACTGCCATTGGCGCGCCGTGGCGGCGTCGGTGCTGCCGCCGGCGTCCTTCAGGATGCTGGTCACATCGTCGCTGTCCAGGATGGAAAACTGCTTTTTCAGCCCCAGCACCTCGCCGTCCTGGCGCAACATGCGCACGCCCAGCGCGTGGAAGGTGCAGATCAGCACGCCCCGGGCGGGCTGGCCGATCAGTTTTTTGGCGCGTTCGCGCATTTCCGCTGCGGCCTTGTTGGTGAAGGTGATGGCCGCAATCTCCTGCGGCGGCAGGCCGGCCTGGATCAGCCGGCCTATCTTGTGCGTGATCACCCGCGTCTTGCCGGAGCCCGCGCCCGCCAGCACCAGACAGGGGCCGTGCATGTAGTTGACGGCTTCCTGCTGGGCGAGGTTCAGGCCATGGGCTGGGGGCGATGCGGAGGGCGGGGTGGACGACATGCAGTGAAGAGGGGCGGACAGGAACGGCCGAAACAGGTGCAGCCGCCCGCCACGGGGCCGGCTGAAAAAGGGGACGCAAGCGGGCCATCATAGCCAGTCAGCGGGGCCCCTCCTTTGGCGGTGACAATACGGTCTGTGTTAAGCATTCTTCTGGTCACCTTCCCCTTTTTCGCGCTGGTCCTGTGTGGCTACCTGGCGGCGCGGCGCGGCTTGCTGCCGCAGGCCGCGATTCCGGGCCTCAACACCTTTGTGCTGTATTTCGCGCTGCCCTGCATGTTGTACCGTTTTGGCGCGAACACGCCGGTGGCGCAGCTGCTCGACGGCGGGCTGGTGGCGGTGTACCTGCTGTGCGCGCTGATCATGGTGGCGTTCACGATTGCCGTGACGCGCAACCAGCGGATCGGCTGGAACGACGCGTCCTTCGGCGCGCTGGTCGCGGCTTTCCCGAACACCGGCTTCATGGGCGTGCCCTTGCTGGTGGCGCTGCTGGGCGCGCAGGCGGCGGGGCCGGCCATCGTCACCATCGTGGTGGACCTGCTGGTCACCAGTTCGCTGTGTATCGCCCTGTCCCGGCTGGACTCGGCCGATAGCCATGGCGCGGAGGTGGCGGCAAAAAACGCACTCAAGGGCGTGGCGCTCAACCCCATGCCCT